>Ga0307947_1000939_pt1 | contig 22220 bp, 26 predicted proteins | sample OrgLakmetagen232_FD_201840 | JGI IMG/M metagenome (GOLD analysis project Ga0307947, IMG submission 201840) | Saline water microbial communities from Organic Lake, Antarctica - #232 | ecosystem: Environmental > Aquatic > Non-marine Saline and Alkaline > Saline | place: Antarctica: Organic Lake...
TCGTTTGGATCTGACTTATGGACTTGCCGCTTGCTTCTTTGCGTTGTGTTGCTTTTTTGAGGGCCTGCAGCCCATTTTTGGTTGTAGCCTTGGTGGCCGGGCGTTGTAGAGGCCTTGCTAGCTGAACAGTTGTAAGGGCCTTGCTGGCCTTACGGACTTGGCACTTGCTTCTTTGCGTTGTTTTGCTTTTGTGAGGGCCTGCAGCCCATTTTTGGTTTTGATCTCCCTCCACGGCAGCTTGGTGTAATGACAAAGCCTACAGCAAACTGTAGCATAGAACTGAAATAGCACAGCTGCAGTGCTAACAGTAGCTGTGCAGATACATGTGCAGACGTCATCTTACCAACTGCAAATACATGTGCAGACGTCATCTTACTAATTGCAAATACATGTGCAGACGTCATCTTACCCAGCTCCATGCCCTTTTCTGAGCCTGCAAGCCATCCACTGTAAAAGCTTTTTCTTGCATTTGGACCTAGATTAGAAGAAAGGAGAACCTCCACCGCTTGCTCCAGCTCCAGCAAAGAAAGCCCTGAGCGTGAAGGAGCACAGTTTGTTTCTTTTGATTTCCTTGTCTTGTTAGTGACTGGTCAGAGTTACCCTTTGCTTCGAGACTCAGTTGGTGAATCCGAGACAAGAAAACCCACCATCTTGGTAGTAGCTTATTGTGGTCAGGAGCAGCGCGACATCTGGTGCTGCCCACTCGCTTCTTTCTGATGGCATATCTGCAGCCCTGTGAATCAGTAAGGGTGGCAAGTTTATTTGATAAAAGGTGGCACAGCAAGGGTGCTAGTGCCTTACTTCCAGGTATAATGCACTCTGATAAACATATCAAGACTGAGTGGAGTCTCAAGCCAAGCATAGTACTGTAGCAGCGTTGATATCATGGTGCTCACTGTGTTTGTTATATAAGCAAAGCTGTAGATTGATAACATATTTGGTGAGGTAATAAGATGGAGACTGCATTTGTTAAGCTTTCACGTGCAACGGAACATATACCTGAATGGCACCGCCAGTCTCTTGCGGGCAGATGGAAGCCTGCAGTCACAGAAGCGCTAGCATATTTGAGATGCAGCTTGAGCAGGTGTCAGCACTTGTGATTGCTTTGCAATTCAAGGGGTCAAGATATAAAGTATGCAACAAGAAATAAAGTATGCAACAAGATACAAAGTATGCAACAAGATATAAAGTGTGCAACAAGGTATAAAGTATAAAGTATGCAACAAGATATTAAGCATGCAACAAGATATTAAGTATGCAACAAGATATTAAGTATGCAACAAGATAAAAGGTATGCAACAAGGCGGCTTGAAGCCGCAACACCGTACCTTGACACACCGTACTCTACAAGGTGGCGCTTCTGCAGACAATGTGCAAGCTGCCTTCCAGCAAGAAGCCCCCGGAGTGCCAGCAATTGGGCTTTTTGTTCTTCATTCAGGAGATTCCAAGCTGTGCCCATGCACTGCTCAGCGGAAACAGCCTGATCCGCCATACATGCCACAAGCCCCTTTTTGTAGCCCTGTATCAGGAGCAAGGTCACAAGATACAATACAGTATTGTGAGCAGCAACCACAGTGATATCATCTTGTAGCTCTTCCAAACTCCCTTGCAGCAAAAGTTAGGTATTATTTCCAGATGATACTAGTTTAACAGAGTCAGGATGCTGCTCATCAAAAGAACCCAGTCGGACGTGCTTTCATGCACGAAGCATCAAGATGAAAGACGCACCGCACCTCATTATCATCAGAGCGCTTCTTCAACCACTGCATTTCATGAGGCGGGTTGGCAATCAGCTGATCCGCAAGCGCTCTGAACAGATCAAGAGCTACTGTCTCCAGAGCATCACTAGGGAGGAGCCTTAGACCAGAGAACGCCCCAGGGGGCCTGTATTGTAAATCGTGAGGGTCCAAAGCAAAAAGTACATGGCAAAAAACTCATAGTAAGGGTATTCATTCCTGATGGTTGCAATCAAGGGTGACCCTACTTACACCTACAAGTCGAGACAAAGTAACAACTACATGCATCTTTAGGCTCACAACAACAACATCTAGCTTCAGTCATGAAGAGTGTTGTTGTACCTGCTAGGATCACCAGGCTTGTTCCAAACAGCCACGCCATGTACGCCCAACATGCTCTTCCCAGTGTCTGCCATATCTGAGATGGCATGCAGCAGTGCCTGAGCGGCCACAACACGCTGGTCCAGGTTGGGGAGAAGAGATTGGGAGCCACAGGCATAAACAAGCTCATACCTGCAATCACAAAGATTGCTGTTGATGAACAATACTTGTGCTAAAAAATAAAGCACGACCTTTTTCTGCAAGCATTACTCGTCCCTTACATTAATGGGGTCTTAACGCGCATTCAGTCCAGGAAGCTGCTGCTGAACATCTATTTTCCCCTGTTGAGGCATTTAACAATCATTTCTACAGTTTGGCGGGCCCCTGGCCTGCTTGCTGTGTTGTATGCTTTACAGCAGCGTAGAAAAGCCATTCAAACACCAAAACTGTTAAGTCCAGCGCAAGGATGCTAGCTGTGACACTAGGGTGCATACCAGAAAAGGGGGAGGAGCAAACCAAGAAACTGCCAAAACACGCTTTTTCAGAAGCAGATTGAGTTCCTGTCCTTGGGTGCCTGTTTCTAATCTTAACTCTTGCTTGTTCCATTCTACCATTCTACCACTCTACCATATCATTGCAAATGCAAAAAAGCCTTTTGAGCAGCAATACCTGTGATGCAGCATCACGTCAATCTCATCGACGATGTCAATGTAGTGCATTGCAGCGAGGCGGTCCATCTCTGCACATGTTGCATCTTGAAGTCCCCAGAGTTCATCCCGCTTGAGCTGGAAGGACAGTCTGTGCTCAGGAGCTACGAGCAGCAGGCCTCCCACCTGAAAGCCAGAATAAATTAATTGCCATTTGCAGCATGGTCATAGCAGGCTTGTTTTACTTAGCATCTACTACAAGCAGCTCATGGAATGCATAAATAAATCCAAGTCAGTTTGCAGCTCTCCCCACCTTCTGGCAATAAGTCATGCTAGTCCGCATAGCAGCAGCCCTTTCTGCCGTGATCTCAATATCTCTATGAAACGGCTGTCGGAAGAGCTTGCAATTGAGGATGCTAGAGGTGAGGAACAAGTGCAAGTGATCATAAGCCTCATCAAGCAGCGTGGACAGAAAGTTTAGGCGGACCTGCATGCAACAGCACAAGCAGGCTGCTTAAGTGATGGTGCTACAGGCTTGGTGCACAGCAAAAATGCCCATCCAAAATGCACACTTGGCATATTCTTCTGCCTCTGATTTCCCATCAACTCCTACATACTACAGACCAGGCTTGTGGTGCCTTGTAAACTAACTAAGGGACCGTTTCCTTCAATAACGTGGGACTGGTTTTAATGGCTCTCCAGTTATTCCTTCAAAGCAAACACACATCTCTTTCTAAGAACACGTACCGCTCCCTGACCGTCTGCCCGTGCAAGGGAAAGCATGGGGAGTATTACACGCGTCTTCCCTTCACCCTGTGCATCAGTGTGACAATGGGGGGAAACCTCTCGTTGGAGTTGATGAACGGAAACTGGGCAACTGGGCAAACTGGGCAACCTGGAAGAGGGAAATTTTGTAGGACATGAGTTGCAAGCTAGCCTGAATTGAGCAACTAGCATACAAAGTAGGTAGCCATCACACCTTGGGTACAGGAATAATCTGTGATTTGCATGCAGATTAATCCCACTAGCTTACTCCCAAAATTTTTTTACCATGTTCATCTGTGCAGCGACTCCAAGATCAGGTGGCTCTTGTTTCAGCAGGTCCTGGGCCACGTGGTACTGAGCAGGCCTGTGTATTTATAGGTCTCAAAGGTTTGGTCTCAAGTGTGATGTTTCTGAATACACGTGCTGCATAATTCTCGGGGAGGGGGTCATTTTTATCAAAGGGGGTTATCTCAGGCCAAAATTGGTACGGTATTTGCATCCTCCTAGGGTATGGGCCCCCTAATTTGCACGCTGCAAGCTCAGCTCTGATATGTAGGATTCCAATGCAGCTGAGCTTGAAACGTGCAAATAAGGGGGCCCATGCCTAATCGGCCGCGGCATGAACCCTATTTTTTGAGCAGCCATATACTGTATCTGACCAGCCAGCGCACCAACCTGAGTGATGTTTGGTGTTTTGAAATCCTTGAATTAAATAAAGATCATTGCAAAAATAATGGAGGATAAAGAGCAAGTGGTTGGCGGGATATGCAAATTTATGCACCATTCCCCATGGAGAGCACCTATTTAGGGTACAGGTACACGGCGTGTGCATTTAGTCCTGTCATTCCTTACGCAGGGCAACTTAGATAAATCTGAGCACATGCTCTGGTAGCTTATAATATCAGCAACAGTGTGAAGTTAGATGTTCAATTTGGTGAATTGAGGTGAGAGTGGTTGCCCCTTAAATGCAAAAAGGAATATGTTTGGACATTTGCTCAGATAACCCCCTCTGCATTTTTACCGCCTTCCGCCTGTATTTTCAGCAAGGCAGCAATCTGTTTGTTTAAAATTTAGGGGTGCTTGTGGGTCCTACCTGATCTGTAGCTGGCCTTCAACTTCAAAAACTAGCCACTCTGGGTGAGCAGATACACTCCATGTTCGCTTGCACTGCAACTCCTGCAGTTAAAAAGGATTTTTCGGGGATAGGAATTTAGGTTTTAAATGCTCAAGCATACTGACTGGGTGTGTGCTGTGAAATGGCAGTGCAATCGCAAAAGTTAAGACCTAAACTTTTTGAAGCACACAGACAAGCAAACGACTGTCAGAACGACATGCATTACAAGAAGAGCAAGGCTTTGCATAAATATTCATTTCACATTAATGCCTTCACCTGAATCAACAGTGGCTTAAACTCTTCACCGGCCTTGGCAAGCACGAGGATACGATTCAGTCGGTCCTCAAGCACACAAAGCTGCATCCAGACCCTCGCTCCTTCAACCAGTCTCTCACACGAAGCAAGGCTGAGGAAGGGGTTGAATGAGAGCAGGTAGGAAGGGGGCTGCAAGGATAAGCGTGCCAGATCTAGAAGCCCAGGCTGAGGTGCTGCACCGCAGGCACGTAGGAGGCGGAAGCAGACACCGTGCCTGCAAATGTGCATGCAAAGCGGTTTTGCATTCAAAGCGGTTTTGCAGAGGCCGTGGATAGGCACTGGTATCGGTACATACAGCAACATTTGGAGGAGTACTCACTTTCCAGTGCCTGGAGGAACGTCCGAAAGGTTATGCAGAAGGTAAACCCCCACATGCTTGCGCTGATGCTCCACTTCAGCCTGTATAGGTGACATTTGAACACAAGGCCTAAAATTGGTTGATTAATTTCAAAATAGTAGTTCAGCAAGTAGTGCAGGCAGGAAAAGCAATGATGGACACCAATTTCAAGTGCAAATACAATTCAAGGATAAGGCAAAAGGGAATGCATCATAGGCAATCACAGATAGTACTAGCTCCCAATAAATCAAGGAGAAGGAGTCACACTACAGCCAAGAGATTTGCCAAGCACAAAGCTGCCGTGCCAGGGAAAAGGTAAAACCTTTCCAATCTCAACTGTCCTTCAGTCTTTAAGATTGTAATACAAAAAGCAACACTACAGCATTTGCACAACTCAAACAGGGACATTCGGTTTACCTTTAGGTATGTGATGTGCTCCTGCAAGGCTTCCTTCCCCAAATTAATTTCAGCGACAGGGAGAGTGTGATGTGCATCCCAGCTTGCCTGGAGATCCTTGTGTGTTTCTGCTTCAAGAGGTGTGTTGCTGCTGCTGCTGCTGCTGCTGCTGCTCAGGGGATAAGGGGGCATATGGGACTGCGGGGGCGAGGTTCGCACAAGGGAGTACAGCTGTGCTTCCAGAGATGTCACCAAGTCTTCAGGGACTGGAGAATGTGCCATATGCAGTTGAAACCTCCCTGTCTGCCGCATTTCCCTCAGCCAAGAAGGCTGAGGCGCAGGCTTTGGATGGATGCCAAGCACACGCTGCTCCTCCATTGGGGTGAGCAATGTGCGTGGATTGGGGCTGAAACCCCTCCAACCGATACTGCTGGAAGGTGCAGCCTCCTTGAGGTAGCAAATGCCGGCATCTAAGTCGAGGGCAGGGAGTGGCTGAGTTGGGCTGTTGGAGGGAGGCCATAAGTGGCTGAGTTCTGAGGTGCTGAGCAGTAGCTCATGGGCCAGGAGCCTTAGGCCTGGGGCTTGTACACTCAGGGATCCCACACTGTGCAGCTGTGCAGCCTCCTGGGGCGAAAGGGGATGATTTTTCCACGACTGGCGCAGCAATTGCATGGCCATTTGAGCACCGGTGCATCTGCGTGAGCACGATCATGCAGAACTTCATCGGAGCTTCTCTTATACTGGCACACAATGCTGCCATCAGCACAATTTTCTGCATGTCATGATGTGTTAAATAGAAATGGGCATCTCTTGACATTCGAAACTGATGAAAAGTGTAGCGTTGACTTAGTTAGTGACCAAATTGGCCTCCTGCAAATTAAAATCCACTTCATCACTCCAGACTCAAGCCTGGATACTCTTACAGCGAAGATAGCGCACCTTGTCTAAATACCAATTGAAAAACAAATGCTGTTAATGCAAAATTACCCTACCTGCTTGCAGGCTCGGGGAGCAAAGACCCTGTGGCTGTGTACAGGGCTGCTAGCTGCAAACGGGCCACAATGGATGGCGCACGCAGATCTCCAAAACGACCATGCACTTCGTAGGCGTGCACCTGCAAGAAGTAAGTTGCAAAATAGTTGCTGTTTGATTAAGATAAAGCAATGAAGATCACCCTTCTTGGAATGTCTGCAATTTCCAGAGGGGGACCACGGATGCCCAAATACGGGCAATGTTTTAAATGTTATTTGGCAGATGTGCGCCCCAAATGGCAAGCTTCGATTTTCACATACTGCAAAGCCTTTTTCTGGTATAATTTGGAGCTTGCCAATTGGGGTGCACATGCTCAACTTGCTGTGGCGTGCACCCACTTTTGTAGCAGCCATATGCTGTATCTGACCAGCCAGAGCACAACATTGAGTAAGTTTTGGTGTTATAAAGTCCTTGCAATGAAAAAGATCATTGCAACATAAATGAAGTAAAAAGACCCAGTGATTGTTGAAACGAGCAAATTCACATGCCTTTTCACTAGGTAAACACCCATCTGGGGTGTAGGTGCCCTTCCTGTGTGTTTGGTCCTGTCAATCTGTACAAAGAGCGACTTAGAAGAGTAAGGAAAAGTAAATTACACGGCAGTGAAAAAGAGAAAGAAAAAGGTAAACTATGCAGCGGTGAAAACTACTCCCCACATTAACTAAGGCGAAGGAGCCACTTCGGTACCGGGTACCGTAAAACTCCTCCACCAAAAAGAAAGAGAGAAAAAGAGAAACATCAATGGGCACTAGGAGGGTTGCAAACTTGACCTGAAACCGGCTCCCGATGAGAGTTGGTAGTAGTACCAAAATATACGTGTCTTGTATGGACAAGTTTGGCAGCGTAGTTGAAGAATGAACATGAAGCTTGGAAGCAAGTTTCTTGACTGTGTCATGCTAAATCAGTGGCATGGACGAATCGTGTGATTTCCCCTGGATTTATAATGTGAGCAACGGTTTTATGATTTTTTGGTTATTTGGCCAGTTTAGATGGTCCTCTTGTAACAAACTCGCTCTTTTCTCAGACTTGTCTGATAACCATCTCCTCTTGGGCGTTGCTTGAGCCGTCGATTCCTTCTCGCGTGGAGAGGGAGGAGACGTTAAACACACCTTTATGGGGGGGCTTGGCGGACATTGCTGTCATAGCAAATCACTGTCACTGCAAAGTGTAAGACTCAGCACAACAATCTATATATGGCTCATACTTGCGATCCATGCTTAAGCTGGTACCATGATTTTTCGTGACAGCTGTTTGAGAATCATGACCCAGCTCCTTTGCTCCAGTGTGTGATTGTTGTACATGGTGCCACCCACTCCCAAACGGATGGTGTGGAGGGTAACGAAGGCTCTTTGAAGGATGGTGCAGAGGCCTTTGTGCTGTTCCTGCGCGGCGCTCAACTGGTCCTGAGGTCCAGTGTTCTCACAGTACTTTATTTCAGTGAGGTGGATATCACGTTGAAGTTTGCAGATAATTTTGGGTCGGTGCTGTCTGAGGAAGGTGGTTCTGCTGCCGATGGCTGGCGGTGCTGCTGAAGTGCCCGGTCTCTCTCAATTGTTACCCTGCCACTCCAATGCATCCAACCCCTTCCAGTACTAGTCTGTTGCTTTTATAATTTTGCAGAAATGGGAGCAATCAGTACAGCATCATCTGGACCACAAGATCGACTGAAGTAAATATGACATGAACACACACTCAGTTGAAGTTCGATTTAGTACAATTTGATGGAATGCTGTACAAGAGGATGCCTTTTGCATGTTCAAAAAGAGCATGTTTGGGAACTTGGTCAATTGCAAAGTATATTAATGGGGGGAGAGGTTTCCACTGCCCGCGTGATTCTTCTTTTATTTCTTTTTAGTCCTCAGTGGTCCCCTCTCTGGCAAGATCCACAAACTCTCAGCAGAATAAGCACACCACGCAAAAGAATTTAAACAACCATGTTTACCTGGAGCTTTGAGGTGCAAAGCCCTTCCACTTGCACTGTGACCTGGCCGTCCTGCCCTCCCCCCCCCACCTTATCGCTGCCACCAAGAGTGACCCCCCCTGCTGGAACGAGCACCAGATCTGCACGGCGTGACTCCGCTGAGCTGTGGAGGACTAAATACTTCTGCAGTCCAGGCAGGGTGTACAGGCTGCTGTGCGTGTCTGGCTCTGATGACACAAGCTGCTGCTGCTCTGCAAGGACATATTCCTTGAAGTCCAGGCTGTGCAACTTGTTGCCATGCAGCTTGAACTCTAGGCCATACCTGGGGAGCTCAAATGCAAAACTTGGGCGCTGCTGCTGCTGCTTTGCCTCGTCTGTCAAGTTTGGTTGAGGCATGAGGCTGGGAGGTCTCGTCTCTCTCTCTAGGCCTTGGTATGTGTGGATGAATTGTGGTGGCTCCATTTTTCCGAGCACTGCGAGTACAGCATTGGTGGCATTGCTGGAGCTCCAAATGTCTGCAAGGACCGTCATACGGGGTCATTTGAAGAGGAGGATGAGCAGTCAAACATGTGCGCCCTTAATAGCTTGGGCCCTTCCTGTTGGTAACAAGTAGACCTCAATGAAGCGGGAAGAGGGAAGGGGGTAAATCAGAAGATGCAGCACACCTGTACACGCACAAAGAAACCGTGGAAAACTGCAAGCTACTATACCTACATACCTGTACAGATATGCGAGGAAGGTCCGGTAGGTAACACCAAGAAATCAACGAGCTGCGTCTTGCATGCGCCAAGTAATTGCAACCAATGCGTAGATTGCAAGTGAGGGGGTATGCGCCAGCATTGGAGCTGCTGCAAGCTGCTACTGCTGCTGCTGCTGGCTGTATGGACCGTGTTGAGATCTGTGAGCTGATCTGCACTGATGAATGGACTGAGCTGGACCAGAAACTGGACATCGTGCTCTTGAAAGGAGTGGGGTCGCAGGGTAATGGTATTGTTGCTCCTAGGCAGGTAAGGGTTGTGTAAAATTAGATGTGTGGATGTGGTAAAAGCTACCGCCATACAGGTGGGAGCAAATAGCCCTCCTAGAATAGCTGCGCTACCTTGTATTTAATAACAGGCATGCCCACTGACCTGCACACCCAATGACTGTGCATTTGCTGCAGCCTCACAGGAAGCTCGCCTCCCCAAGGACTGCACAATGAATCACTGCCCACATCCAGCAGCTCCAACTGCTTGTTTGCAGCCGCAACATCTACCTGCACAAAAGGCCACAGTAATCAATGCAGACACTTGGAAGGAATACTTTTCTCGTTCAGACACCACCTGTGTAACACACAAATACAGCAAGCTGACGCAAGCTGACCAAATAAGGTGGACATTGTCTCTTGCTGCACAGTTAAAGAAGCTTATATTTGTTTTGGGTACGTATTGACGATGATTTGTCATAATTACACTGCTAAACAATTTTTGCTTTGTTGCATGCACTTGCCGTCATAATAATTACTTCACTTTCTCTCTCTGACCCTTCGGTCAATGGCAGCCAAATTTTTGAACAAATGCCTGAACCGTGTACACGCTTAGTTAAATAACAAAAACGTCCTACCTCTGTAGCAACCAGTTTATTCCCCCCCACGAGGTAAAACTCGTAAAAGCAGTTTTTTACAGGCTTGATGGTCTGCAGCACGCCCTCAGAAGTAGTAGCCACCTGTGTGTTTAAAGCACAGCCAAATAATGGTCTGGAAACTTGAAAAGAATTTGACAGATGGATCAAGCATCTAGGCAAAGCATTTCCAGGGTACTCTGCAGCTTGTTGCAGAAGCAGTCACGTTCTTGGAGGTGAGTGCGACTGAATATTAGTTTAAACTGTCTTGCCACAGGTTGCGCTGTGGGAACCATCCTTTTACACTTGGTCTTTTAGTCAGCGTTTAGGTTTAGTATTCCCCTCTTCCTCTCGACTTTCGCTTCTTGCTGTCTTAGTTGGCAGGTATGAGTGTCAATGACTCAGCTGCTAACTTCCTTGTTCTCTTCTAGGAGGGGCCTCAGCGTTTTAGCCAGTTCAGTGTTATTCAGTCTGTGTTGGCAGCTTTCTCTCTCTTCAGTTTTCTGGCTGAGTTTTTGAGCAGAGTTTTTGTCTGGATGGATGGCCAGTGTAAACCCCTCCAACATTTGGTGGAGCCGAGCCGGTGTAAAACACCCGAATTGCAGAACAAACAGCCTGCAGCAAAACAGACAGCACTTCACAAGCAACTGGTATGGCGTCCACTCGTTTCTAGATGCGACCATAAAGCCACATACTCATTTAGTGCAAATTTAAGTGCCGTGGTTCTGCCCGTAAGGGGAAAAGACCAGCAAAGAAAGATGGATCAGCAATTATAACAGTGCCTATGACACGTCCCAGGTAATAATTAATGCTGAACAATGCTGTAACTAAGGTTAAAACAAAATAGCGCAAGGGGGGCAAGACTTGTTTTTATTGAACACGTGCAAGCCTAAGCAAGTTCTTTTTGCCCCTTTACTGGTTGTTCAGAAACAAACTTGAATTCTACAAGATGATCACCCGTAACAGAGATCAGGAACAACACCCACTTAGCACCTGGTGCAGCGCTCCCAGCGTGACAGGACGGTCGTTATGGATTTGCAGGCACCATCTACGATAAGTTCACTGTATCTCCTTTTTATTTGGGCATCCTCCTGCACAAATCATTTTGTCTTGCATCCCATACACATGCCACGTATATGAAGCATCACAAAAACAACTAGAAAATCATTGGGTCCACGTTAGACTATGCTGCCTTCTTTTTCATTTGGTGGTACTCTGGCTAGTTGAAGCACTTGCACTACTGTTCCAGGCACAGTGCCACGGCAAGCAAAGAGTATTAACACGCATCTCACCTCAAAATTGCTGTCCCCAAAGGTGCGCTTGTACAGTCAATGGGTGAGTATCTCTTTGGGGAGGCGAGTTGGAGGAGAGCCGTCAAAAAGGACAGTGCCGTCCAGTGTGTTAATGCTGTAAAGATGACCATCCTTAGAAACTGCTTCAAAGCTGCCCGTGCTCCATCCAGAATGCTGTAGCTGAGCCCAGGGCAAATCGTCAGGGGTGCGCTGCAGGACGCATTTAACTGCCTCTGTAAGCATCTTGGGGCTGGATCTGGCTTGATCTATGAAGGATGCAGCACGGCGGCACATGATGTCGTGACAGCGGGTGTGCAGAGCTGACAGCTGCTCACGGGTGACTGGGTTGTCAATGAAAACGTGCCCGTGCCGAATAAGCACCTGTGAGTGGGCGAACGGAAAAAAATTGATCTGGTGGGATTGCTTCACCTTTTGTCAGCTATCCTCCCTCCTTCAACAGCACTTTAATACCAGTTCTGGTCTCATAAATTGCTACTTCCTCATTCTCTTCCAGCCTACTAAGGCACTTTTCCGAGCCGCCCGCCCATCAAAATCAAGCAGGACCCACCATAAGTCGAAGCATAGATTTTGCACCGCCAGCATCAAGTGGCCCGGAACTGAAGCAAAGCAGAGACAGCATGCGCAGCTCACACTGCCTTGCCTGCAGCTGCTGCTGTGTTTCCTCATCCCCTGCAGCTTTTACTACTGAATCTTCCTGAATAAGCAGTGTGGTAAGCTGGATGTACAACGCTGAGTTGAAAAGATAAGTTATCATGGAGATTAGATACAGGTCTACAAGTTTTGAAAAGTAGAAGGCATTTGCGGCAGTTGCTTTACATCACGAAAGTAAAACTTGGCAATGTCTCTTTCCTGAACTTTTCCAACCACCTCTTCTTCTCCATCAGCATTATTAAGCAACTACAATTAAGCAAGTATGTAACTCAAAAAGAAACTTATACCCATAAAGACTGGATTAGATCCTGTGATTTCTGTGCTTACATGAACATACCAAGGCTGGTGCTGCAGTCTCAGGAAGAACACCTAAACGCCTTTTACTGTGTGTTGCACTCAAATGATTAGCGACCACTTCTGATCTGGTAATGTGCCTTTCTATGTAACTTTAAATGTGTCTGCACGCACTCATGGACCCTCATAACTAAGCCACACCTTCTAATGATTGATCACAGGTTTCAACTTCAATTTGTGTGTGCTATTAAAGCCCCTAGTAAAAGGCTAATAAAGCCCCCTTGTAAACCTTTGTGATCCCTACACCTGCTTGCACCTCAAAACCTACGCTCGTACCATTTTATCAGCTGCTTTGCTGGTCATCCTGGCAAACCGTTGTGCTGCTTTGCAGTTAGGGCTCCAATCTGCCAGGTAGGCTGCCATCTCTCCAAGCAAAATCACAGCCTGGTGCTCACGGGGTGCCTCTTCTAGTTCTTCTGCCAGGCTCTCCAGCTCGTTGCTGAGCACCTCAAGTACGTCGCCCTCTGTCTCCCAGCCAATCCTCCACTGCAAAAACATGCTGCTGCTGCTGCTGCTGCTGCTGCTACCAGAGGACAGCGTGCCAATGTGGAAGAGGCACTGGCGGACAAGCACGCACACAGCCGGATGACTCAAGGGTAGCGTGCGCTCATGCAGGACGGAGCACAGGCGGCGCAGCTGGATATTGGGGTAGGCACGGAGGCTGCATTGTGAAGCAAGTGAGCAGCAGCTTGAAAAAGTCCACAGCATGTAGCTCTGAAAGGGCAGGAGCTGACTGGTCACTTAGGTGGCCAGTAATTTACAGTTTGTGTGAAAAAGGTCATGACTTTCTCGTTCATTCAGTCCTTGGTCACACAATCCAGTTCACGAGGGTAAACACGGATAACCCACCAGTAACCCTGACACTTCACTGCGTTATGGTCCTCTTTGCAGAATATACATGTTACATGAAAATGGCCACACATCTGAGGCTCAGGGATTGCAATGCCTATTTCACCGGTGAAGTAGATTATGCTGCCAGAGTCTCTGAAATGCATGTTAAATTGGAATGGCCACACACCTGAGGCTCAGGGAGTGCAATGCCTATTTCACCGATGAAATAGATTATACCTGCCAAAGTCCCTGAAACCTGGTGCTGACAACCATGGAGGTCTTCCATCAATGCGAGCCATGGCCACGTTGCTTCGTTCCGGTGAGACACCTGTAAATAAAGCACGACAGGCAAATTGGCCATGTTGCTGATCTGCTATGAGTGCAACATTATGTTGCAACATGCACACAAGAGATTCAAGGCATGTGCATGGAAGAAGCGTAAAAAATATTAATATTTATGCAATGGTATGAACCACCTGTCTACTGTACGCACCTAGCCGAATGGATCATCATCAAGCTTTCAGTACCACATCCCTCTCACTAAGTATCAAGACAATAAAACATCTGTTTAAAGAATTGCAACTCGACATGTTGCCTTCATGCCCTTGCCTGCCGGCAGGCGCCTAGACTCACTCTCTGGCAGAGGCATCGCCCACTGAAGCTTCTCAGCACTGGCTGGCAGCAACTCAGTGTGTGATTGAACCAGTGAGAGGTCCGTGATGGTGCCAAACGGATTAAAGAGGCCACCTGGGATATGTTGAGCAGTATCAGCAGGGCAGCCACTGCCTTCCCATGCCAGATTCGGAGAGAGGCTGTCAGGGTGCCACACACCTTCATCACTGTATACAAATGAGGACATAAAGCGTAGATGGTGCGTACCATTGAGTCAGCATAAGTTGGAGAAAATATTACAATGGGTGGATGCATAGCTGATGGGAACTGTGCATGGGAACTGATGACAGGCGAGATTATACGCCTTGACGGCTATTAATGATGCTCAGTTTGCATGCTTCTGCATGACCAACCTAATGTGCTTTAGAGCAAGAAACTGGAAGCAACCTTGAGCTTCAATTATGTTAAAGCCTTAAAGGTAGTATGAGCTGAGTGCATTAGAATGAGTAAGTTCGAATTCTGCTCTGATAAGGATCAGTGTTTGTAAGGAAAGGCGCCCAACACTGCTCACGCTAGTGATAGTCCCATAAACATGCAATGCACATTGCATGCGTAATGAGTCTGTGAGCCTACAGAAACTGCCGAGTTCTCTACAGCATGCAGAAAAAATTAACGTTCTTGAAGGCAAGTGCCTTGTGTGACTCACTTATGCACAAAAGGTGCAATGCTTCTCCTTCTCGTATAAGTATTTTTTGTCTAGGGGCTATTTAAGTATTGCTCTCCTGTGCAGTGCAGCCCTTTCTTTGCTAGCTTAATAACCATGGTGTCTTTTTTGCAGGCACACAAGTGTCCTACCAGACAAATCATTTCCCATGCTGTAATAATCCCGCCTGCCTTCTAAAGAAGCCGTAATAGAACTTGCTGGGAAAGAGCACCCGCACCTACCCACAGAGGTACATTTCTTGCCTGCCTCAAACAACATGTTGGCCTACCTGGACCTAAAGTGATCCACGTGGTTTGGACCTACCTTTTCAGGGATGCTGCTTTTGGAGCAAAGAAGGACGTGGCCGCCAGAGCCACGCACAGTGTGGGGTGTGCTGCAGTACTCACTGGCCTGCTGATATTTATCGTAGTGCTTGAGCAAATTGGACGTGAGTGCTGCTGGCATGCTGATGTCCATGCCTGTGTTGTGTGGAGGGCTAGGCAGGAGCATTTGCTGGCTGAGGAAGCAGGCACGAGAGAAGCAACGCAGGAGGGGGGGCATGTGCATGTAGAATAGCCAAACTAGGGCTGAAGACTTTTCTTTGGGGAGGGGCTGGATTACTGGCGCAGGGGGTTCTCCAACCCGGTCTATGCTGTTCTGAAGATTGTTGCACGTGCTTTGGCCACTATTTACTGTGGATCGTAGGCTGTCTACCCTTATTTGTTGAAGTGAGTAAGATTCCCACTGCTTTACAGTTTTGCTGTAAGGATATTTATCAAGCTCTACTGTGGCAGCTGACAGCTCTGCTCTAGAGCTGCTCAGATTGTTGTCCGCCACACTCTTTTGTTGCCTCAGATCAGCCAATTCTGCTTGTTTGCGCTGCACCTTATCCCAGTGACTCCATTTTCGTTCCTCGGCATCCTGATGGTGGCCTGTGTTTGTCAAGGGCGTTTTGTAAGCAATAGATGCATAACTCCTGAAGCTGGAATTAGTACAAGACAAGCTAGTAATCAAGCTCCGCAGTAAGCGTGCAAGTACTCAACTCTAAAACAGGGTGCCTTATCTAGGTAGATCTTATGTTTCTTGCTGAGTTCGTTTCTCTCCCCCTTTGTAAATACACTGCCACAACATAACAAACCGCTCCATTAGTTGCTACATTGCAACTACCTTCCTCCAATGATACGTGTACCTACCTTGCCAAACGCCTAGCATGTGGCCGTCGCTCCCAGCAAACTGAAGTGCCAGCTCAAACGTGGCTGTACCAACCTTCTTGCCATCCCGGAGTGAGAACATCTCTTTGCCTGGCTTGCTGTGCTTCAAGAGGTAGGCACTCACGCCCAGAGCTGTGTGAATAAATGTGGAAACAGTCGTTTGAGCGAGGTGGAGTTACCGGCAACAGCTCTACTATGTGTGTAGTTGGAGCGTAAGCAAAACACTTGACAAAAGATCAAAAGATGGGCAATTTTGAGCACAAGGACAGTCCGGTGCGCCAGGAAAAACAATAAAAAGCCTGATCAAAGCTTAATTTCTATACAACAGCCTTGTCCTTGTATCCTGGCAGGTCAGACACAATTCATCTCTCTCCTAATCCTATCTGTCACTGCCTTTTATGCGGTGGAGGATAGGAAGGGGCCCTTGTGCAAACTGCATGCCGTCAACGAGTTCTCACACATTGTACATCACAATCCACGTAGTGCTTCTAATTGTGAGTCTTGCTTCATTTTTGAATCACTTCTTAATTGATGCGAAAGATGGGCTTTGGTTTGTAATCACCTGCGTCAACTGCTGCCCTGTCAGAGAGCACCAAGTGTTTAAGGTCTCCCCATTGCAGGCCCACTCCAAACTCAGAAGCCAAAGGATGTGCGTGGCAGGTAGCTTTGTGCTGAAGGCAAAACGACACCTTACAGGCAGTGCAGTCCCTTCATTGTCATGCAGAACTAGAGACGACAAGCACAGGCAAGAAGATGATAAAATCACAGTTTTGACGCTGAAAAAAGATGTGGCATGGACCAATATAAGCACCACTCCAGCTTAGGCGTTTTCCCTTGGGGGGGGGGGTGGCGTCTAAACACCACGCAGCTCAAACTGTTCCTTTCAAGCCTTTTAATCTAACACAGTCGAATGTGGAAAAGACCTTGTATCAATAAACAGTTACCGTATGCTGGCCATCAGTGGCACTCACCACACAACCAGGGTCAAGCGGCTTCGCTTTTCTGCCTGCATGCAAGCCTTGGAAGCAGGCGTGCCCATGAAGCTCATGTGGATCTCACGGTAAATGTCGACCACTTGCTCCAAAGCAACTACCTCTCCCAAATCAAGTGCAGGGTCCACAAAACCATTTGCAGCCCTGTATATTACCACAGCAATGAGCAGCAATGTGTGCCAAGAGAGAGACAATCATCAGGAGAGGCAACGTCCCTCATCTGCACAACAATTTGGACCTGCCATTTCCACCCACAGCTCATGATAGCCCGTGATAGAACAACAGCACGATAATCTGCTGGGTTTTGGAAAATCTGCTACCGTCATTCCACACTCTTGTTCTCCACACACCTGCTAAGCAGTTCCCGCTCAACACTGTGCAAGCGCAGCATCGCGGATGATAGACCAGCTGTACCCTCCTTTTCCCAGTCAGAGAGCTGAAGCCAGGACAAAAGGCCCTGAAACCTGGATCCCACTTGCACCTGCAGGATTGAGTGGAGGTTCTAAAAAGCCCGTGCTCGAGCAGCTACCAGTCCACCACCTTCAGCTTCAGCGGGCAAAGGGGGCGGGACAACTCCTGCTGGCAAACGGTAGTAGGCCTGCTCTGCTGACATGCTGTCATCTGCTGGGGTAAGCTGAAATTGTTGAGCCAGATCGTGTGCACGTACACCATACACTGCAGCCAAGTGCTGCTCCACTTTAAGGCAAGCTGTTGCAAAGGAGCGCATATCGTGACCATCGCTTGCCAGATCTGCGCGTATGAGGGCAAATAAAGTATTTAGATCCATTAGCAAAGTACTGGATTCAAGCTATTTTCCCATGCTCCATTCCCGAAAAATTGTTTGACTTGATTTGCAGCTAGGATCATGCATAGCGGCTAATTTCTTTAGACTCAGCTCACCTGCTGCTTTGCTTGATGCAGAGTGTAGCATACGCATGCAAACATTGAGGGACACGGTACTGCAGGTGGCAGGAGTAATGAGATGAGCCTCCTGGCTCAAGAGCCACAGCTCAAAATGCGCCATGGACAGGAGATGTAGGCTGCTGAGGTCTAGGCATGCTGATGGGTATTGCACAAAGCCTGTCTGCTCTAGCACCACCTGCAGCGAGCAGAGCAGAGCTAGGGTTTCTCTTCTGATAAAAACATGTCCGCAAATTGTCTATATTTGAAACAGCGCATGCAGGCATTTCTACGGCATTGAGTGTAGGTTGTGCGTGTTGACCAGGTTTACAAATCACACCCTAAAGAGGGATTGGGCTCAGTGATGAAAGTTGCTATGTGAATGTGAGGAAGGAAAAAGGTAATAAAAATGGGTTTAGCAACAATTGACCTTATCTTCTTGCAAATCATGCAACCAGATTGCCTTGTCTAAATTGGCAGCACGCCTGCTTAAAATGTCATGAGAATCTGATACTTTAGCATTTCATTTCCATGACGCTTTCGTACCTTGATGACCTCACGAACAAGCGGCCATGCTGTGTTGGGAGGCGTTATCCCTGTGTGCTTTCCCACATCTGTGAAACCTCCTCGAGGTAAGCTATTGCTTTCAAGCTCATCAGCCTCAGAATTCAGGTGCTCAAGGGCGTCATGCAGGACTGCAGGAGGCAGGCAGGTTGTACTTTGATTAGATTGCATCACCTCTGCCACCTGTGTGACCATTTCATCTTTTTGCCCCTTTCCCCCCTCTATTTACCAGCAGCTGGACTTGGAAGTATAAAAGGCACAGCTCTTACACAAGCGTCCATCTTGTCAGATCTTATTGTAGTAAGCCCACCTGCATGAATGAAAGCGGGTGTCTTCTGGTAGCCTTTCTTGCTATTGGCTTCCTTCTTTCGCAGCGCCACAATCTGATGTAGGGTTTCTTTAAGGAGCTGGAGCTGATGTGCTGGAACAGAGCCGCTGTGCAAGATAGAATGGCTTGTTCCCGCAGCAGAATGATCCACTGTGCTGTGCGTGCTGAAATTAGCAAGGAAAAAGACAGATTAGTAATGTGTACATGAGTTTGCACTCATACGTACTCACATGTACTCAAATGTAATGCTACGGACAAGTTGAAGCACATTGCCATTGGCAATAGAATCAAGAAATGCATTAACCACACACGTAAACAAGTATAATCGTCCTCAAAATTTTAGCAGCACTGTGGGGTCATTGCGTAGCTTTGGCCTGTTCCAACACATATTAGCTGCAAGCTTGAATTCACATCTCAACATAATGACCCGACTTATGAGCATTGGAGAGAAAGAGCTCTGGAGTTTACCAGAGGGGGCTGATGGAGGCAAAAGCTCAGAATCATTTTGTTCTGCTGCAAACCTAAATAATGTTGTATATTGTATGACTCCACTATTGGTAAAGTTATGGCAGAAACGAACGACCCTGCTGGCCAGGACAAGTGTGTAGCCAAGACGTTTGGCACAAAATGCACACGCCCCAACCGGAATTCATTGCATTCCTAAAACGCTGCCAGTACGGTAGCTTTACATTAAACCCTGAATTGAAAACTATATATGGAGGAGAGAGGGTCAGTATAGACTTATTTTAGTACACGCTTCCCAGATAAAGACAGATATACCTCCAGCCGCCCAGATTATGTGCTGGTCACTCCCATCGCTGCAAAAACACAATAACAACAAACTAATGTAGGGGGGTGGGTTCTTAGAAGTGGCAGGGGGCAATTGAGGGAGACTGGGAGCACCCCAGCAGCACCGCCAGCCACCAGTACAGCCCCCAACCCCAGACAGCACCGACCTAAAGACCTCAACAAAACTTGGCACGACATCCACCTCGTTGAGATCAAGTACTGTGAGGACACCAGACCTCAGAACCAGCTGAACGCCGCAAAGGAACAGCACAAAGACCTCTGCAACAATCTCCAAATAGCCTCTGTTATTCTCGACATCATCCTTTTGGGTGTGGACGGCACCATCTACAACACTCACACTCTGAAGCCTTCCAAGGAACTGGGTCTTGACTCTCAGAGAGTTAAGAAGCTTGTCTCCAAACTCCATGTTCACTCTGTGAACTTTGGCGCTAAACTTGTCCATACCAGACGTGCCCTTTCCAGTTCGGTTATCAACTCTCATCAGGAGCCGGTTTTAGGCCAAGCCTGCAACCCTCTTGATCCACTTAATTTTTCCTTTCCTTTTTGCGGTGGAAGAGCTTTACGGTACTCGGTACCAAAGTGGCTCCTTTTCCTCAATTAATGTGGGGAGTGGCTTTCACTGCCTGCGTAGTCTTTTCTACACTGTTTGCATTTTGCTGGATCCCTAGGGCACAAGTTTAAGACCCTTGAACCACACATTCCAACTCTTTTGCAACAATTTTTGTTGATACGAGGACTAAATCTTCAGAAACCACTGAATTTGGTGCTGTAGGTGCCCATTCATGAAAATCGGGCAGCAAAAAGTAAGGGCTCACGCCAGTTACACATGCATCTCCCCTGGAGAAGGATATGGTGGTGCATAGCATTTGGCTTCATTTACCTGTGTGGCTGGAACTGAAAGCTGTCAAGGCCTACAACAAAGAGCTCGGTGTCTTGCAAACGGGGCCGAATGTCCATGGATCCTATTGATATGCACAAGGGTGAATTGTGCCAGTTGTGATGCAAGCAACAATCTCGAGGATTTTGCTGAAATGCTGGTGCACACTGTCCAAAATTGCCAAAATTGTTTCTTAAGATGCTAATTGAACCACAATATGTGACGTGTGCAGTTCGGAATATGCTGGTGCACATTATGAAAATATAAATCACAGCATCTTTTCAATCTTTGCAACACCTTTGTATTATTGCGCAGATCACCTGCGTGAGACCCAGAGAAGGCAAGTAAAGCAGAGCCAAAGCTAGGGAGCCATTCCACACTCTCAGAGCTGCAGATGAATTTTGCGGCCGCAAGCAGGGCATTCAAATCAGGCTCGGACAGCTGGGGCCACAGACGACTGCTGTTTGATGTATCAGCCCTCTCCTGGAAGGGTGTTGGTGTAGCACAAACAAGTGCATACATGGGAATTCAAATAGAAATAGCGCAGGGTAGGTCTTCTCCAACGCATAGAATGCAATACCTGCGCTTGTGTGCATGTGTGTGTGTGTGTGTGTTTGTGCGTGCGTGTGTGTGTGTGTGTGTGCGTGCGTGTATGTGTGTGTGTGTTTGTGTGTGTGTGTGTGTGTGTGTGAGTGTGTGTGTGTGTGTGTGCAGAAATTTTGTTGCGAGAGCACCATGAAAATTGCAACAACAAGTTGCTTTTTGGTTTGCTATTTTACGGGCGTCAACTCGCCTCGCGTAGCACGTCGCAGAACTCCGAATACAGGGTGCTCAAACGCAATGCACATTCTCCACTCTGCTGGGTACATGATGAGAGGTGAGGAAGGGAGAAGAGGGTGTGCAGAAGGCCTTCGTCCAAGCCTCGGGCTGTGGCCTGGTGTCCCTGCTGCTGCTGGGTGTGCAGCAGCTGCGATTTGTTCTGCTGCTGGCCCTTCCGAGGCACCTGCATCGTTGTATCGATCGAACGACACAAATTGCAAGGGATCTCCCGCAAACACAAGCCATGCAGAATTGTGCTCCTCACCAGGCTGCGAGGCGGCCTTGGGTGATGGACGCCAAACGGACGAGGCCTCGCGAGGCCATTTCTGTTCAGTAACATTTATCCAGATATTTACATTTCAAACAATAAGGAAAGCAATCGTCAGATGTGCTAGATTTGTGAAATAAAAAAGAAATAGCAAAAATGTAAAGGCAAGCCATGGAGGCCCGCGGCCAGTGTTGTGCTTATACGACAGGGTTGCACGCTCCGGCTCCGCTCCGCTCCGGCTCCGCTCCGCTCCGGAGCCTCCAAAAAGTAGACCAACCAGATCATTTTTTTTACTCACATGCTGATGCTATGTCTCCACAATGTTGAATTTGCTTGAAACTGATTAAATCACACTCATTCCATCTACATGGTCCTAGCAGTTAAAAAATGAAATGTGTTCCGTCACAATTAGCATGGATATAATTACTAATTACTACCAATATCATCCTTTCCTTTTTCACTTTTCAAGCCCTTGACCCCCACTGATTCTATATTTCTGTGGTGGAGGAGCTTAACGGTACTCGGTACCAGGGTGGCTCATTTTCCTTTTTAATGTGGGGGGGTGGTTTTCGCTCCCTACGTATTTTTACCTTTTTCTTTTTCTTGTTTCTTTTTCACACCTTGTATGTTACGTGGTAACTCCTACCTTAAAGTGGTACAGAAAGTATGAAGTGTGATGTCAGAATTTGTAACAGTGACTGGTGTCAAAAGGGCAAGTTCAATTCTTGCAACATCATCACCCTAGATGTTTAGCTGTTATTAATATAAAGTAGAAGTGGCTAAGCACGCTGCCGTACTTCGTAA
>Ga0307947_1000940_pt1:0-2500 | contig 22214 bp, 25 predicted proteins | sample OrgLakmetagen232_FD_201840 | JGI IMG/M metagenome (GOLD analysis project Ga0307947, IMG submission 201840) | Saline water microbial communities from Organic Lake, Antarctica - #232 | ecosystem: Environmental > Aquatic > Non-marine Saline and Alkaline > Saline | place: Antarctica: Organic...
CCCCTCCACCTCCTCATCAACCCCTCCATCCAGCTCCTCCACCCTCAACTTCTCCCCCAGTTGAATCACCAAAGCAACACCGTGAGTATCTGCAGCTGAAGTGTCTGCTGCGTACGCTGCACGTGTTCAGAAACAATGCTCCAGCATTAATTTCCACTGTTTCCAGGGTTTAAAATCTTTCTGAAAGCAGTTTACATTGTGCAGGTATACGTGTTACTGCCCTTAACGTGATTTGCTTTACGAAATGTCTTAAATCTCCCTTGCTATTACGCACAGCGCCCCCACCCCAGCCCTCATTCCCTGAACCTCCAAGCTCAGTTGTGGAGCAAAGCGGGAGTACAGCTGCTGAAGGTACAGAAACGGATGGCAATATGCAGCAAGTATACTAGCCAGATGTTTTGTATTTTCTATGCACGAGTGATCAACAATGTTAGTAGCTCTAGATTTATTTGCCTGTAGCACATGAGCATCAGAAACTGCTGGGGATTTTAAAAGACTCTGAGCGCAGCTGTTCAGTGAAGTTAAGGATCTGTTTTGACTGCAAGATCCGGTGGGAGACTCTCACCTTTGCCAACATTTCCAAAAAATGCTTGCAAGATTTGAGGAAGCATCACGATACTAAGTGCATTGCCCTTCGCAGCTGCAAAATACCAAGTGCCCTGCCCAATTATGGACTAAGTGCCTTGCAAAAAAAGTGTCCCCTGTTTTGTGCGGCCTCCATCTCTTTCCTGCTTTGAATACTGCAGGATCCCTTTCTGAAGAAGAAACCATCATAGTGGCCGTGGTAGTGGTCGTCGTTGGAGCTGCACTACTGCTGACATTGTTGTTGTGCTGCCTGGCAAGTAAACGGCGCAGAGATCTGAGGTGAGCCAAGCAAATAGCACTACACTAGGATTATTATAAACTCCATTTAGCCATACAAGCGTATATCAAAAGCTATATCAGTACTATGCTGGTCTACCCAACACACAACAAAGAGTCTGTGGAAAGTTGGCTCAGCAGCTAAATGAACTGTTTAACTCAGGGGCTTTGTATTTCGAAAGCGCGTTAACATGCACTAAGATTAAGGTTTAGCAACGATTAATCACCTTCCTACACAGTGCATACACTTCCCATTAAAACGCTCACGGTGGCAAGCCATGCACGTGATTTGCCTACTCTTTGGTACCATCGCCAAAAAAGCCCTTTGGCAAAGGAACACACAACTTTACACCCTCTGACAGCTCGTCAGACGCAGCTGGTCAGATGCACATAACTCGCCCACTGTTTCTCCAGGTACTTGCAGCGTCACCAAGACACGCGCTTTGGCAAAGGAATGCACGACCTTACGCCCTCTGACAGCTGGGTCGAGCAGGGCAGGGAAGGCACAAGGCCGTCGGCCTATGGGGATGGAACACGGGGGTCGGCTGTGACCAATGCTGACAGGAAGTTGCAATACATGCATGGAGGCAATGCGGCACGTGGCAGCAGAGGGTGGTATGGGCAGCGTCCGACTCTGCCTCAAGATGTGGGCAAAACAGACGTAGGCAAGCCAGGGATGCAGCAAGCAAGGCAGGTGGCTGCTTCAATGGTGCATTCAATGTGTAGGCGGCGAAATTCATTTTCTGGCAGTTGTGCAGCAAGCAGGGTATCGTGGTGTTTTTAATTTGTTAAGGGTAAAGACATAGAGATTAAGCGTTAACATTCCGCAGCATAGACGGTACAGGATTAATATTTTGCTTGACTGGAATGTAAACAAGTGTTGATGGTCAGGATTCCAAAAATGAGGAAACCCTCCTCATTGAAGACGCTGTAGATGGGTTGGGGCGAACACTATTGCAGAAGCTGCTGAACAACAGAGGGAGGGGATGTGATGCAAGAGTACTAATGTATGAGTCATGATGTATGAGTACTGATGTATGAATGAGTACTGATGTATGAATGAGTACTGATGTATGATGAGATGATGTTGAGTGTTGATGTATGAGTGTTGACGTAAGAGTGTCAATGTTTGAGTGGTCTGGGCCGTCTCTAAACTGACCATATTAATTAATGCTTGATAGGGCAATGGCGTGCTAACAGGGGCGCAAAGTCTTCTAACAACCATATGCAATACGCCTGCCTACAGGGGACAAGCAAAAGGCAAGCCATTAGTGGTCAACGAGGACATCTCTAGTTCTTACAGTGACACACCTAGCCTTCCAAGAAGCGAGTTTGATCATGTGGGTATAATGGCGCAGCATGATCATGTGGGTATAATGGCGCAGCATGATCATGTGGGTATAATGGCGCAGCATGATATGCAAAAGGACAAGGCAACAGGGTTTTAAATTGCAGGGCATACCTTCCATTCCTTAAGGCACCAATTGATGAAACCCCCACATTTAAGAATAAAGGGAACGATTTGAAACACCATCCTGCAGGGCATGCCGCCTGGATCTGAGTGGTCGGCTTCTTCATTGATTTCTCCCTCAGAGGCTGCAATGGCAAAAGCCTCCAGCATGTCCCCTTCCAGGAACAG
>Ga0307947_1000940_pt1:7500-22214 | contig 22214 bp, 25 predicted proteins | sample OrgLakmetagen232_FD_201840 | JGI IMG/M metagenome (GOLD analysis project Ga0307947, IMG submission 201840) | Saline water microbial communities from Organic Lake, Antarctica - #232 | ecosystem: Environmental > Aquatic > Non-marine Saline and Alkaline > Saline | place: Antarctica...
GTACTTCTTACCTGCAAGTCTCTCAAGTTTTGTAATGGGACAAGGGGAAGATTGATCGGTCCCCCCCTGTATCCCCCCTGGAAATTTGATCGGTCCCAACCCTGTTAGCCCAAAGCAGTGATTCGTCACCCCTAGCAGAGAGAGGCGCAGCTAGGTAAGCCTCAATGACTGCGCACACGAAACGTGCGTACACCCAAGAACATGCCTGAACACAACCACAGACGCAACCCTGTATACACACCCTCCCCTACTTGCCACCTTGACAATTACAGCCTGTACCACTGCCTAAAAGACGTGTACCACCCGCTGCTGCTCGCCGCCCAGCAGCCCCCTGGGGCTACTGCTGCAAGCGGTGGCGCACCAGCCAAGCAAAACGGCAACCTTGCTGTCATGAGCCTCGAGCCACGCTTGGCTGAGCTGCTGCAGCAGGTCGAGGCGGGGCTGGGAGCGGCAGTGCGCAAAGGCCAGGTGTGTGTATGTGTAGGTACGCCTATAACCGTGTTGATAATGTAATTGAGGTGCTGCAGCAGGTCAAGGCAGGCTTGAAGCGGCGGTGCGCTACATCCAGGTCGTTGTGTGTGTGAGTGTGTGTGTGTGTATCTGTGTGTGTGTGTATGTGTGCGTGCGTGCGTGTGTGTGCATGTGTGTGCGCGCTTAATGTGTCTGAAGTGTTGTGTCAGATGGGAGGTCGGGCTTGGAGGAGCAGCTGTACCAGATTACTAAAAATGCATGCCTGTTGGTGCTTGTGTTGCTGGTCTGTCAATTGTTGAAGCAGTTATGGGAGTGTGCTCTTACCTTTTACAAAGACAGCTTCCACCTGTACCCAGTGTGTGACTCTTCAATTACCCTTGCAATGGCATTTGTAGATGTCTAGCCTCCTATATTTGACCCCAGCTCTGTACTCTCTTTTCTATCATACTTGCATTGCTGCTTCTTACTTGTCTATACCTATTCTCTCGTGACCTAGATTTTCAGCTAGGCAACAATTTAAAAACACGTGCCCCTCACATTCCCCAAAACTCCCTTTCAAAGTCCCAACCGTGTTCTGTCTGACCATACAGCCCTTTTCTGTATCTGTTGCTAGCAACTCTAACATTGCGTGTGTGCGACATGCTACCCTTGCTCACCCTATCCCGACTTTATTATTTTTCCAACCATACTTGCGTGCCCAACAGAGCCCTAATCCCTAATCTCTGTCTGCTGCTAGCAACCCTAATACCGCACACACAACATGCTCATCTAACTCACTCTATGGGATAGAGTGACCACCCATTTTTGGTTCCAACCATGCTTACGTGCCCTACTCAGCCCTACATTTTAAATCTTTGTCCGCTGCTAGCAACCCCAACACCGCACCTGTGTGCGACAGGCCCTCCTTCCTCACCCTATCTCATTTTTTTTTGTTCCAACCATGCTTACGTCCCCTATTCAGCCCTATTCTGCGTCCGCTGCTAGCGACCCCAACACTGCACCTCTGCATGAGGTGCTGACCCCCTTGGATGAGGTGGCATACTGGGAGGAGCTGGCCACAGGGGGAGCTGCTGCAGGCTCACCCATCCAGCCCACTGCACAGCAGGTGTGTGTGTGTGTCTGTGTGTGCGCATGTGTATGTGTGCATATGTGTGTGTGTATGTGTGTGTGTATGTGTGTGAGTGTGAGTGCGTGCGTGTGTATATGTGTGTGCGTGTGTGTGCCTGTACGTGTGTGTGTGTGTGTGTGCGTGTCTGCATGTGCGCAAGGATTTAGTGGTTAAGACAGAGTCTTGTTTTATTTCTGTTTCCCATGAACTGCCCTCAACATAACAAGGAAACACTACAATGAAAAACAAAACCTTGAAATGTGCAAGGACTTTGGAGCGCCTTCACGCATTATATATAATTGATAATAATGGCATGTGTATGAGCACATGCGCAGGTCTATAACCATTGGGGCCTCCTGTGATTCTGTGTGTACCTGTCGAGGAAACGGCTGTGGTATCACGCACTGAAATACTCGTGCAGGTTCATGCTCATATGGATAGCCTGAGTGCCCCCTTGAGAAGCTCGTGCAGGTTCATGCTCATATGGGTAGTTCATGCTTGTGCAGATTCATGCTCATATGGGCAGCCTGAGTGCCCCCTTTGAGAAGCTCGTGCAGGTTCATGCTCATATGGGTAGTTCATGCTTGTGCAGGTTCATGCTCATATGGGTAGTTCATGCTCGTGCAGGTTCATGCTCATATGGGTAGCTTGCGTGCCCCCTTTGAGAAGCTCCTGGCCACAGCAGTCAAGGGCTTGAGCCAAGCTGGTGCGTGCTAGCTACAGATCTCTGTGATTGTTCCCATTGAAAGGCCAGCAGGTCACATTGTGTTTGCTTCCATACACGCGCCAAAGCCAAAAGTGCATCGTCATTCTGTATCAGACTGTGTGTGTATGTATGTGTTTGTGTATGTGTGTGCGTGTGCGTGTGTGTTTGTGTGTGTATGTGTGTGTGTGTGTGTGTGTGTGTGTGTGTGTGTGTGTGTGTGTGTGTGTGCATTGTGGGTGGGCAGGTGCACGCGAGTGAGCTGTATGCCTCCGTTTCAATGATTTGAGGTCCAGGTCACACCTAAGTAAGCCCCTTTCAACTGACAAACTGCGACCAAAATGTGTGTATGCTCAGGTGCTGATGGGTTGGAGGGCGGCTGGGAAGCAGTGAAAGAGACGCTGGACCAGACGGTCAATGCTTTGCGCATGGTGAGCGAAACCAGGGTGCAATCTTGGTAGAGGCTATTTGGACCCCAAAGTGCGATGGCATTGAGATGCACTGTCTCAAGTTTAAGCCATGCAAGCCTGGAATAATGAACAGGACGGGCATGCCTTCCTATTGGAAGGCAGGACGTGCTTTTACGGTTATTTTAATAGAAGACAAGCTTGGTATATCAGCCAAAGTTTCGACAGGGTTGTTTGGATCTTTGTAATAGTAAAAAAAAGTACTACAAGCTAAGTGAGGTGACTTTTGACAGAGGATAGAAGATGTTTAATGACACACATTACTGACTTCTACCACACACATGCTTGGGGTTGGCCAGAATTATATATGTATATATATACGGTGTATGTACGGTATTTTGGCAGGGAAATCATCATATATACGGTCACATACGGTGCATGTATGTATACGATTCTGGCCAACCCTACACATGCTGTGTCAGGTGGCTTTCGCTCAAAATGGTCTCAGAAAGCAACATTGCACCGAAATTTTATTATACTCAGTCAGGCAAGCTGTACAAAGCCACACTCTGTTGCAAGCATGACGTTTGAAAAGCAGAATCTGCTCTGCTCATTGCAAGCTCAGAGCACTTAGATGTCATTGCAAATTCATCGCAAGCTCAGAGCAGCTGAGATCTGCTCATTGCTCATTGCAAGCTCAGAGCGCTGTAGCTTGCGATTCGCGTTCTGGTGCTCAAGCATCTGAGGCAAAGAACTACAGAGGCGCAGCGCATGATCGATACAACATTGCATCAAATGTTTTGTTGCACAATCTCCCCCACAGGTGTGGCCGATCCGCATGCCTGGTGGCTTTGCTATGAGTCAAAAGCGTGTGGAAAATTTACTCCATGTGACTGCTGCGGCTGTTGCCGCGTATGTGCAGGTATGTGTGTGTGTGTCTGAGTGTGTGTGTGTGTGTATGTGTGTGTGTGTGTGTGTGTGTGTGTGTGTGTGTGTGCGTGCGCCTGCTTGCATTTGGGCCAGTCAGTTTGCCTTTATGAAAAACTCTAGTGTTTACCCTTTTGTGTGAAAATGCCCTCTTGCGGGTCTCTTAGTTGGGTGAACAAGCGTGTGCCTATTCCTGTACCTCATATACTCATATATTAATGTAAATGTACTTCGTATGATCTTACTTAGCAGTGCAAGCAACCTTGCACCTTGACAATAAACACAAGGTTGCTGTGTCCATTCAAGCACGAGACTCTCATAGTGATCTGATGTCACACAAAGTGCCTCTGTGGGCAATCAGGGCAGAGGCAGCACCTTGCAAACACAGCATGAATGGATAATGACTCACACGCTGCTTCCAAAAATGTGTACAGTCCCAGCTGCATGGAGTCGACCTTTGGGCCCGTCCTTTTGCAGAGATCAAGGGCTCCCTCATCGCAGCAAGCCAGGTGAGGCCTCTTACTGACTGAATTGTAAGCTGACCTGTTCTGTACTCGCTCATAAGCCAGGTGAGGCCTCTTATTGATAATAGCTGATCTTCCTGACTTATAGTTGATTTTGAGGCCTCTTACTGACTTATAGCTGATCGCTTTTGTACTTGCTCACTGGTAGGAGGTTGCACTGTATGTTGCCTGTGCTGAAATCGGAAGTTCCCTGATTGCAGCAGTCCAGGAAAGGCCTCAAAGTGACACATAAACAACCTTTTTCTCTTTATTCGACAACTGCGCCGTCCTTTTGAAGATTGACATGCAGGTCTCCCTTGATCTTTGTTTCATACTTCTTTGATCGTTTTCTTTTCCGGTGTCAAACTCCCACTTTTTCCTGTTTGGAACGGCCAATTGGACACATCAACAGTGCAGGGGTTGCAAGAGTGAAAACTTGATCTTATTCGCCATCCAAGTCACGAAAAAATGCAGCTTGTAGCTGATCCCTCATGATTTACATTGGCATTCGACCTGGCTACTGAACTACAAGAAAAAGGAAACCGGCCTCCAAATCATACAAGCAATAAAAGACTGACGCAGCCGATATACACAAACCTTACTATAAGGCAGAAAGAAACGTGCACACAGGACAATCGTCATCAGATTATGGTTGCTCCTATCAAGTCCTTTTCACCGATAATAGATTATAAGCAAACATGGGCTGCCTGTTTTGAGACTCAGTGAGGACCGATTCGTGGCAGTTTTTTGTGTGCATCTTGCTGTCTTCCCCATGTTCCGTGTCAATGATGGAAGTGTGCACTCAGATCATGGGCCGCTTGCTGCTGCTGATCAGGGATCTGTGTGCTCAGTATAGACTGATGCCTATGTTGTCTTGGCTTCTTGCTGTTATCAAACTTTGTGTCCAATTGATGGAATGTGCACTCAGGTCATGGGCCGCCTGTCCTCAGAATTCTGTATGCTCAGTGGGGATTGGTCCATGGGCATGGACACTGGAGGACATGCGTGGGTTGGGCCGCCTCTGTCTGACGCCTACGTCACTGCATTTCAGCAGCGCTTGGAAGAGGTATGTGCGTGTGTGTATGGGCTGTGTCTGTGCTTGTGTCTGTGTCTGTGTTTGTGTTTTGCGTTTGTGTATGTGCAGGTTTCTGTGTTTGTGTTTGTGTCTGTGTTTGTGTTTGTGTTTGTGTTTGTGTTTGCGTATGTGCATGTTTGTTTGGGATGGTCCTGCTGAATGGGTACACATGGCTTTTGGTTTTACCTGGATTTGTGTGCGTATGCGCAGATGATATACAAGTGAGTTGTGTATGTGTGTTTTTGCGTGCGTGCTAGCACTGTTTGATATGTACATCACCAGCGCCTGGATGTTGGCCATGCAGCTAACTAACTGTACAAATGTTTTGAGCCTCACGCCATATGCCGTTAACACCAACATACAGGTGTACAGTATGCGTGAGACGCACGATGAGCTGTGCGAGCTGCTGGGTCAGCACGAGGCACAGTCCCTAGGTGCTGCTGAGGTATTCACGCCCCTGGCACACCTGCCAGTCCTCCAAGTGAGTGTGCATGCGTGTGTATGTCTGTGCATGCGTGTGTATGTCTGTGTGTGTGTAAGTGTGTGCGTGAGTGTGTACGTATGTGGAGTTTTTGTGACAGTAATGTCACGGATCTCTGATTTCCGAGCCACTGTATGCTAGCTTATTCACACACTCAGTACCAATTCTTATGAGGAAGTGTTGTGGACCTGTAACTATTTAATTGCAAACGAAACAAATGTTTTCTGCATCGTTATGCACATATGCACGTCTCAGCTAATGGTGGCAGCAGTACTACTCCTATGAATAGTGAAAACCTGTGTAGCTACCAAGTGCAAACATTTGCCAGGTGTGTTAACTTTTTCGTGTTTGTGTGTATGCATGTGTGTGTTTGAGTGCAGGTGAGTGAGTACAACATGCCAGCCTGGAGATCTGGCAAGGAGGACTTTGAGCGACGCATGGAGCCTTTGGAGCAGCGTGTTAGTCAGAAGCTGCGCGAGCTGTTTGGTGGGTGCAAATGCTGTACCATGCATACTCATGATCGCTCATAAGGAGCAGTCGTCTTTTTGGTTTGAGACGTTGAAAGTATTCAGAGCAGCATGGGAGTTAGAAGCTGTGCACGCTGTTTGGTGTGTGTGTGTGTACGTGTAGGATTGGCCAAAAATTGTTCAATTAGTGTCTATGACTGTATAATAAAGATGGCATTTCTAACATACCCTATGTTACGTATACTTACCCTACGTGTATGCTAGCACACATGCTTGTAAGGTAGCATGTATGTTCGTAAAGGACAAGTGGAAGGAAGCAGAAAATTGTAGTAGGGGCGTTTACCTCTGGTGTTGGTTCTAGGCAATTCACAAAAAGGATGCAAAAAACCAGCCTTATTCGACAAAGCACTTTCACGAGAAAGGGGCAGATTTCATAAAGACTCCTGTTGGACAGCATGTTCTCCAACGCTATCTCAATCACATGTTTGCTTGTGCGTGTGTGTGTGTGTAAGTATGTGTTTGTGTGTGTGTGTCTATGTGTGTGTGTGTGTCTGTGTGTGTGTGTGTGTTTGTGTGTGTGTGTGCGTGTGTGTGTGTGTGTGTGTGTGTGTGTGTGTGTTTTTGAGTTCACTGTTGCCCCACCCAAAAATGTACGGTTGCATTGACCTTTTCCTCGTGCCTAAATGCCAAACATGTTTTGGCTTTCCAGCAGCTATCACAATTTCGACCACGTGTCAAGCAGCAGCACGTGGGCAGGCAGTTTCGGATTCATGGCCTAGTTGAGGGTTTATCGCAGTAACATGTGTGTTTTGCAACCCTTGCTCTGACAGGCTCCACCATCCTGCCCTCCTTGGTTGCCGCTGTGACTGGTGATGCTGCCGTGCAACCCCAGCAGGTGAGCCATTTGAATGGCAATCTGAACTGCAAGAGCTGATGAAAGAAAGTACCTGTAGGTGAATTTCCCTTTCCTGGTTGCTGTGAAAAAAAGGCTGCAGTCGACCGGCGATGCTGCCGTGCAGCCCCAGCAGGTGTGAGTCATTTAAAATGGCAATGTGATGAAAGATTGTACCAGTAGATGAGCCTCCTTCCTAATTGTTGTGAAAAGAAGGCTGCGGTGATTGGCGATGCTGCCGTGCAGCCCCAGTAGGTGTGAGCCATTTGAAATGGCAATCTGATGAAAGAAAGTACCTGTAGATGAACCTCCTTTCCTAATTGCTGTGAAAAGAAGGCTGCGGTGATTGGCGATGCTGCCGTGCAGCCCCAGCAGGTGCGAGCCATTTGAAATGGCAATCTCATGAAAGAAAGTACCTGTAGATGAACTTCCTTTCCTAATTGCTGTGAAAAGAAGGCTGCGGTCATTGGTGATGCTGCCGTGCAGCCTAACCAGGCGTGATTCATTTAAGGGCAATTTTCTGCGCGTTTTGTGTTCCTTGTAGGGGCTTCAGTCACTGGTAACTCTAACCTGCCTCCCCCGTTATACTGTGTATTTGTGAGCGTGTGCGCAGGTGCTCCAGGGCTGCGTTGCTACGGAGGCCTCATGAGTCGTCCTGCGGTATCTGCCCCCCCTCCTTATACTGTGTATTTATGATTGTGTGCGCAGGTGTTCCAGGAGCTGCGTCGCTACGGAGGCCTCATGAGTCGTCCTGCTGTGGCAGCGGCACTTGCATCAGAGAAGGAGGCACTCGCAAAACAGGTGAGACTAATTCCTGAGAGTGGAGGGTGGTGGCAGGGTAAGCGGGTTCTCAGGTGAAACGCACAATACTGAGTCGGTATGTTGTGGCTATGAAATCGCCTTCAAAGAAGGCACTCGCGTTATGTCATGTGCGGGGTCATGACCCACCCTTAGTTATGGGGTACCAGGGTAGGAGAGCTCAAATCCTGAATTTCTGTTTCTGTTTACTTGGTTATATACTTTCTACCCTGAAACGTCCCAGATGTGGGCTTGGCATGTAGTTACGCGCAAAAATGCAGCCCAATGTGCATTTACGCAGTGCTTTGATGTCTTCTTACACATGCACACACACACACATCGATCCAGGCACACAAGCATATTGGTGCCCACACGTTGCTGCGCATGTCGCGCCCTTCCAGCATGCTCTTGCTAATTCGTCCGTTTTCTCCCGCTTGCAGGTGGACAAGCACATCGATGCCCTGCAGAACGTGCTGGATGAGCGGCAGGCTTCCGCCGACTCCGGTAAGACAGCCCCAGGTGAGTGTTGAGTGTAACTGTAGCCACAAACATCCTGGATTTTCTGTGTAGACAGGGCTGACTAAACAGCACCCCCATCTTGAATATCTTTGTTTTTGACGCACCGACTCATTCGCTCGTCGTGGTAATGAAGGCGCCCTTTGGGTACAGCCTTGCTCTCTACATCCTGCTGCTGGATGCTGAAAGTGCTCTGCAGGTGCACTTTTCCACAACTCACCCATACTGAAACGCAACCGCACACCCGTGCATACTGCCCAGACACATATGTAAGACGCGCACAATGCCCACCCACATCTACAGACAAGCACACACACATACTCCGCTACCCGTGTGCACGCACAGACGGTATGGGAAGGAGCACCAGCAGCATTGTGGACCACATCATGTGGGTGCGCAAGACGCAGCACAAGCTGGCCAAGACACAGGTCAGTCGTGAATGCGAACGTATGTGTGCGTGTGTGTGTGCGCGTGTGTGTGTGCGTGTGTGTGTGTGTGAGATAATTGTGATTGCTTTAAGTTTGCGCCATGTGTTGGAGTGTTTTTTTAACAGAGACGTGTGATGCTACTGTGTTTTACTAGCGTGCGTCTTTGTGTGTTTGCATGCACACTTCGTGTGGTTAAATCGATCGTGTCCAAGACTTGTCTTTCCTTGTACCCTATAATCTATAACACATGCTTACTGTAACCAGTGCTTAATACTATCAGTGCCTGCCTGTGTGTTTGGGTGTGTAGGTATGGTTGAAATGTGCATCTTAGATTGAGCTATTGGAGGACCACAGCTACTCACACATGCAATTGTTCAGATCAAGGCATAGCCAATTTAGGTAAGTAATCCTAAACACAGCATGCGTCGCTACAAGTTCCGTGGTCGTATGGTGCTTTAGAACTAAACAACTTTGCTTTAGAACTAATCAACTTTTGCTCAGTTGTTCCTGGCTCCATCAGAAATCCGTTGCCCTTTTCACCATGCAGTCATGCACCGTGCTTCAACATTCTCACAACACCTCCCTACACAGTGTGGTCAGACAAGCCATGTTTTGTATGATGTGTGCAGGAGGTGCTGCGTCTGATGCTGGGTCCAAAGCGAGTCGGTGGAGACGCCTCTGGCAGGTGAGCTTTCTTGCCATGCCTGGAGTATATAATTAGGGTTGGCCATAACCATACATATATACGTACATGCGGTGTATATACGATAATTTCAGCAGGGAAATTACCGTACATAAGGTCATATACGGTGTGCATATACGGTTCTGGCCAACCCTATATATAATCATTCAATGCACAACACAATGAAGCATGTGTCACTTAAATGAGCAATAACGCCTCGTGGCTAGCGCTCTTTATGCCAAGTTCACTATTAACCTGCCTGCCTGCATGCTTCTTCATGCACAGTGCATAGTGCGGAATTAGGCATTATGTTTACGTTTTATACCAAAGTGTAACAGTGCTAAGTGAAGTACCGGCAGTGGCACCTATTCCTGTTTGTAAAATGCGCAAAGGACACGGGCCCCAAACTCTAACAGCAAAGTAGTGTAGTAGGTGGCTTTCTTTCCTGCACATTTTTTGATGCACATTTCCCAGAAACACTTTCAGCAAATGAGGTGAACCTGTTTTTTGGGTCCCAATCGCAACCCCTTCTCAATATTAAACTGAGGTTTTTCTTTCTTTCTCAAACCTTGGCCAGTCCCAGCTGTATCGTTATGGCTGTAGCCTGCTGCATTTCTTCACCTGGATTGTTTCGGTCCCTCCTGACAATGCCACGACTTTCACTGCCAGGTTACCCCGCTGTCCAGAGAGTGTTGGAATTTTGACTATGAATACTGTGTGCCTGCTGGCGTAAATGCTGTCTGTATGTCTGTATCAGTGTATGCGTACTAACACTGTATGTCTGCTGGCATAATTGCTGTCTGTATGTCTATCTGTGTATGCATATCTTAAGTCGGTGGAATGCTTTTGCATGCGTCCCCCACATACGCAGCTCCCTGCAAAACTGTCTGGCTGTGGCGTCCCAGCTGTCCAAGGAGGTGGACAGCTTCAATAAGCAGCAGTTTGATGCTTGGGAGGTGAGGCTGTTTTCGTCACAAGGGCACTTTCTGTCAACAAGAGGTGCATGCACACTGCATTGCTTGTGATGCGGCCTCTGCCGGCTGGCTCATCAAGTGTTTCAGGGGTGTGTCCTTTGCACTGCAGAAAGGCAAATGAACGGCTGGGACCTGGCTATGCTGGTCAGAACAGGCTTGGCCAATTATGCATAGCAGTGGGTTCTTCATGTATTCGATTGTTTTTGTGATGCATTTTTATGATCCTGGTCAGATCCAATCCTTGTCGTTATATAAACACTCAGCTATAGCTATACCAGGGTAGCTATTTTCTCAAACTGACCAATCATGTACGGAGATTTTTGATGTCATGGAATTTGTTGTCATGGACCAAACAATGGAATTCTGTGCAGACACGCTTAGTGTCTTGCACTTTGGTAGCTATATCTACAGAACCACTTCCTGGAGCAACAGCTTCATGACATTTGATCGTACACACACTTTTTTTTGTTTTGCCTGCTTGCTTAAGAATACTGCATGCAACCCTACAAACCACCCAGCAGCTGGAAGGACATCAGGCTCTCAAAGTGCTTCCACAACAAAGCTGTGTCCTCACGGTTACTTGTTGCACCGCCCCCCCTTGCAGGACCATAATCAGGAGCAGCTGAGCAGCATGACGCTCTGAAAAGCAGCATGCTCACGACCCACTTTTGCAGCAAAGCTGTGTTTTCATTCTCTTTCTATTTTACTTGTTGCACCGCCACCCCCGCAGGACCACACACAGGAGCAGCTGAGCAGCATGGCGTCCTGGAAGAACAACAAACTCATGACGTTTGACAGTGAGAAAGGCCACGTCAAGACCCACTTCAACGACCAGCTTGTGGTGCTGCTGCGAGAGGTGAGGGTTTGAGTAGCATGGATGTCACTTATGTCAGCGTTCATAATCATCAGCAGTGACTGCGCTTGAAAGCAGGTTCCTTGTTATTTCTGCCCTGCTTGCTGCTGCTTATCCTACCCTGCTCTTGCTTTGCTTACCTGTGCAAATCCTAGAAATGTAACTCCTCAAAAAGCACGCCCTCACACATGCTTCCTCTCGCACATCCTTCTTTGTGTTGCACACATGTTTAATGTGACACAGGTTCGACAGCTGCAGTCCTTGGGATTCAGCATCAAAAAGAACATTCTGAATGAGGTGGAGACAGCCAACCGCTTCTACAGGTACAGAACATCTTGAATGGAAATGTAGACATCATAGAACATCAAGTGTAGACATCATAGAACATCTTGAATGAGGTGGAGACAGCCAATCGCTTCTACCGGTACGGATTCAGAAGTTCTTTCTACCTTCTTCAGGTGCTGGTTTATAACATTTTTGCCACATCATCATCATATTTCTGACGTATTAATTGCTCAGGCAAAATGCAACCTGCAGAACATGCTAATGCACATATGGTCATATACGGTATGTGTTTACGGTCCTGGCCCACCCTAAATGTGTAGGGTTGGCCAGAACCATATATATATATATATACGGTCATATACGGTGTATTTAGGTATACGGTTCTGTTTGACCCTATAAATATGGCCTATCTCAAATTCTCTAATTACCCTCTATGTTCTCAAGATATCAGAGTTCAAAGTGCGTTCCAAATATTTACTTTGCCCATATACGCCTGCAGGTACAGAGTATATTGTGGTTGTGGTGCATTGTGCACACGTGTACATGTGCGCATTTCCACACAGTGAGTTGACATAATGCCTCTTTGCTGCACACACCAGGTATGGCATGGTGCTGAAGCAGCGTGCCAACTTCTACAACAACATCTCAACAGAGATGATTCCCTGCCAGAAGCCCATGCTGCTCCAAGGCGCCATTGACTTTGAAAAGGTGTGCACGCAATCATTATTGTGTGTGTATGTGTGTGTGTGTGTGTGTGTGTGTGTGTGTGTGTGTGTGCGTGTGTGTGTGTGTGTGTGTGTGTGTGTGAGTGTGTGTGTGTGTGTGTGTGTGTGTGTGTGTGTGTGTGTGTGTGTGTGTGTGTGTGTGTGTGTGTGTGTGTGTGTGTGTGTGTGTGTGTGTGTGTGTGTGTGTGTGGGCACATGCGTGCCGTATGTCTATTTATAGTCTCCAGCCAACAGCCCATGCTGCTTTAGAATGCCAGGAATTAAAAAAGGTGTGCATGCAATCAGTATTGTGTGTGTGTGTGAGTGTGCAAATGCATGTTGTGTATATTTGTATTCCCCAGCCAAGAGCCCATGCTACTCCAGGACATCATAGACTTTAAAGAGGCCTGCCGACTCTGTTTGTTTTTTAGAGCCCATGTCATTGTGAGGCTACATGGTCTTGTTCTTGGGTGAAACGTACATGCAGGTGTAAAGAGAACAGACCTTCCTGCTTGATGCAACGAGGCAGACAGAAAAGTAACTAATTTAGGGCACCAGACAGCTTGAAAATCTCTTTGCTCTTGACAACAACGCTCAATGCACAGGTCCTCATGAACCCCAAGGACGCTCAGGGCAAAGAGATCACTTGGCGCAACGCAGCTGCTCTTGAGGGATATGTCAAACGTCTGAATTACGTGGCCGAGCGTGTGGCGGAGAAGAACCGACAGCTACGCAAGTGGCACGATGTGATACGTGATAAGGTGTGCTCATTCCATAGAGACTCCTCTGCAGTCTTTTTTTTTTGTCTGACTCAGAGGGATCTTGTGTGGCACGATGTAATGCGTGACAAGGTGCGCTCTGTCAATAGAGACTCCTTTGCAATTTTTTGTGTGGCTTTTTTGTTTGACCCAGAGGGATCTTGTGTGGCACGATGTAATGCGTGACAAGGTGCGCTCTTTCAATAGAGACTCCTTTGCAATTTTTTGTGTGGCTTTTTTGTCCGACGCAGAGGGACGTTGTGTGTGGCTTTCCATCCTGTAGGTGTTGCAAAAACGTGCCCGGTTCACTCTCATAGTAAGCATGCTATCAGCGTTGCCCTTCTTTTTCTCCCTTACATTAATGTTTGTGCATGCGCGCATGTGTGTGTGTACGGCGTGTCTTTCAAGGTTGCTTTTTTCCTGCTTCATGTGCGCAGGCCTGTCCACTTCCAAGGCCCACACATCCATCCATCATCATGGGTGTCCCTTCCGCGGTGCAAACACTTGTATGTACACGGTTCTGTATTTTTCTGACGCTCAGGTGCTCACCCTTATGGGCACGGACCTCGTGCGGCACAAAGACCGCTGGGCCTTTGGGGTCAAGGAGATGCGTGACATTTTTGTGCGCTTGGAGAACGAGGGCTACAGCAGGGAGACTCAGCAGGTCTGGATGGGTTTTGAAAAGTAGTCAGGGTTCTGGTATTTGTAAGGTTGTTTGCTTGTGAGTGAAGTCTACAGCAGGGAGACTCAGCAGGTCTGGAGGGGTTTTGAAACGTTGTCAGGGTTTTGGTATTTGTAAGGTTGTTTGCTTGGGAGTGAAGTCTACAGCAGGGAGACTCAGCAGGTCTGGAGGGGTTTTGAAAAGTCGTCAGGGTTCTTGTATTTGTAAGGTTGTTTGCTTGGGAGTGAAGTCTGCAGCAGGGAGACTCAGCAGGTCTGGATGGGTTCTGAAAAGTCGTTAGGGTTCTGGTATTTGTAAGGTTGTTTGCTTGGGAGTGAAGTCTACTGCAGGGAGACTCAGCAGGTCCGGATGGATTTTGGAAAGTTGTCAAGGCTTTTGTATTTGTCGAGTTATAGTGTTTGCTTGGGGGGTGAAGTCTACGGCAGGGGGACTTAGCGGGATTCGATCTTCTCATATCATCTGTGCAAAACCTGCAAGGACAGTTTTATTTGTTAGTTTTTCAAGATATTAGGTCCCTCACCATTTGTTGAGTAAAATGTCTTCACGCTCCAGGATTTGCTTGGAAAGGGAGGGCAAAAGTAAATCCCTTACGTAGTTTGTACTAGTACTAGGTCTGGGCCAGTGACACACGCGTTCAAGGAATTCCTGGTTGTTATCAGATTGCCAGCGTGTGTTTTGGGTGTACGGGCCGTAGGAGGTCGCAGGTTCAGATGGATGTTAACGCTATAAATTGATACTAGTCAAGAGGAAACTGCTGAGTACTCGCAGAAGTACTCTAGTTCTTGGAGGCGAGTGCAACCGAACGTCAGTTAGTACTCTCTTAGCACAGCTTGCGCTGTGCTAACCATCCTTTTTTATGCTTGTGCCTTAGATAGTTGGCAGCTTAGTTTTAAGCTTTTGCTCTCCTTGACTTCAGCAACTTGCTGCCCTTGGCCTGTTCCTTCCTGTTTTGTGTGGTTCCAGAGTGTCTGTTTCTCCTGCCCCTTTTTGTGTGGCAAGC
>Ga0307947_1000942_pt1 | contig 22188 bp, 21 predicted proteins | sample OrgLakmetagen232_FD_201840 | JGI IMG/M metagenome (GOLD analysis project Ga0307947, IMG submission 201840) | Saline water microbial communities from Organic Lake, Antarctica - #232 | ecosystem: Environmental > Aquatic > Non-marine Saline and Alkaline > Saline | place: Antarctica: Organic Lake...
TAGAGGGGGGGTTTGAGGGAAGATTTGAGGGGGGTTAGATGGTAGTCAGGGTAGACGAGGTTGAAGGGGATGAAGTTAGGTAGGGTTGAATGCGGTGTGTGGGTGTGGTTTGTTGCACAGCACATGGCTCTGGATTTGCTGGTCAGAGTGACTGGACAAAGTGCTGGTCAGCGTAGTTGAGCCCCTTTCCGCACTGGAAATGGCCAATTTGTGGTCTTTTTGGCTTTGGACAGGCCTCCAAACTTGAATGTGTTTTTCGCATAACAGAGTTGGATACCGGTGTACAGCTCTTTAAGAGCTGTAGAATGGGCCTATCGTGATTTATTTCAGAGGGGTTGTATAGGTGTTTACTCTGATGCTTGAATACGAGGGTGTATGCACGTTATTTCTGAGGTGTTGAAACAGAGGTGTTTACTCTGATGCTTGAGTATGAGGGTGTATGCACTTTATTTTTGAAGTGAGTACAAGTGCATGCACGTAACTTATGACCCTGCTACTTTTTGTTCATGCCGTGCCCCATTATTAATGATCAGTTTCCCGTGCCATGTATGCATAGTGTGTGCATGGTTGCGATTGTTCCCTGTCCCATGTTACCAGTGATCAGTGTTACCCATTATTAATGATCAGTTTCCCGTGCCATGTATGCTTAGTGTGTGCATGGTTGCGATTGTTCCCTGTCCCATGTTACCAGTGATCAGTATTACGTGTGCCAGGTGTGCGAGGCTGTGCTTGCTCTGCTCCTTTACCTCCTTTTCCATGCACCAGGTGTGCGGCTGACGCCTCAGAGCTTGCATGCACGCACCATTGTTTCCTCAGTGTTTGCATGTGCGCCATCACACGACCATTGTGTGCATGCTCTGCTGTACCGGTGCCAGGTGTGCAGTCAACGCCTCAGAGTTTGCCTGCATGCACCGTTGTTTCATTGTTTGCATGTGCGCCATCACACGACCCTTGTGTGCATGCTCTGCTGTACCGGTGCCAGGTGTGCAGTCAACGCCTCAGAGTTTGCCTGCATGCACCGTTGTTTCATTGTTTGCATGTGCGCCATCACACGACCACTGTTTGCATACCCTGCTGCATTGGTGCCAGAAGTGTGGCCGTCATTGCGTGGCTAGAGTGCATGGGGCATGGCCGATGATGCATTGCTCCTTTACCTCCCATGCACCAGGTGTGCGGCCGTCATTGCGTGGCTAGAAAGCATGGCCGATGATGCATTGAGCGGGGGCCCAGGGGGTGTGGGTCAACCAAGGTTTGCAGAGCACGAGGGTGTGTGGCTGGAGACCAAGCATCGGCTGGGTCAAGGTGTGTGTGTGCACATGCTTCTGCGCGAGTGTGGGTGTGAATTAACCAAGGTTTGCAGGGCGTATGGCTGGAGACCAAGCATGGGTTAAGTCAAGGGGTGTGTGTGCGCATGTTTCGGCGCGTATGTGGGTGTGAATCAACCAAAGTCTGCAGGGCGTGTGGCTGGAGACCAAGCATCGACTGGGTCAAGGTGTGAGTATGCGTGTGTGTGGTTGTAAGTGTGTGTGCGTGTGTCTCTGCGCGTGTGTGAGTGTGGGTCAACCAAGCTTTGCAGAGCAAGCGGGCGTGAGGCTAGAGACCAAGCAATGACTGGGCAAAGGTGTATGTGCATGTGTGTGTGTGTCTGTGTGCTGCGTGTGCGTGCATGTGTGCGTGCGTGTGTGTGTGTGTGTGTCTTTGCACATGTTTGAGCGTGCATGTGATGTGCCTGTATGCACAAGAGCAAGTGACCTTGTGTACACATCATGCCAATCACAATTATGTCCTGGGTTGGGCAGAACCGTCTATATATACCGTATATGACCGTATATTTGGTGATTTCCCTGCCAATAATACCGTACATACACCGTATATATATATATATATGATATATGGTTTTGGCCGACCCAAATTATGTCATGCAATGAAAGAGGCACCTTTGCTACTCCAGGGCCCTGGTATGTAATTCAGCTCTGCTCATTCGTTTTAGCTCAAGTTGATGCTTCATTTATATACAGTCATCTGCTCTGATATCTGCCCTATTGGTTGCCCTCTCCTCTTAGGCTGCAATCAACAAGCTCAGTTGCTCTTGTGCAAGCATACGCACGCACACGCACACACACACACACAACACAAGCCCACGCACACACACGTCACACACTCAAGCACACACACACACACACACTTGCACACACATGTGCACTCGCACGATTGCTCCCTGCCCATGCACGCACAGGTGGCACCATAACTGAGCTTGACCCGGATGCCCCTCCTCGTCAAGGCCGCGGCCTCCACCCTGACAACGCTAAAGCAGAGGAAAGACTCACTTACCGGCTGTGGCAGCTTGTCCGTGCAGGTGAGGTGCTGAGGTGCTTTTTTGAACAATCGCATGCACACACACATGCACGCACACACACACGCGCACACACACGCACGCACACACGCACGCACGCACACACACATGCACACACACACACACAAAACACATTCACATAGACTCAGACGCACACACACATGCATAACAAATACGCACATGTGCAGGTCGCCTCAAGGACGCACGTGCGCTTTGTCGTGGCTGTGGTCAGCCTTGGAGGGCTGCCTCCTTGGGTGGTCCCACAGGTGTGGGGATGGCCAGAACTAGAACTACATGGAAACGGTGTACATACAGTAGTTCTTAGCAGGGAGATTTCTGTGTACATGGCACTGCTCAATGCATGCATGCATGTTACGGTGTATGTACGGCAATCTCAAGCAGGGAGATGTCTGTGTACATGGCACTACACAAAACTTGTATGCAATCACATTCAGTTCTGACAACCCTACATTAGTTGGACAGGAGCGAGACAGGAAGCTATACCACATACACAGCTGGTTATGATATGTGACACTATTGAATGGCCGTGACGCAGGTGTGTCAGCAGGGAGTTAAAAGCCACGTGCTGTTCTGTGCTTCTCTTTAGCTAGTTGTGGCACGCCGGTCGTGTGTTGGTGTCTTCCCACAAGGCGATCGTGGGACCAGAGAGGGGGTCATCGGACGTCCGTCCTCTCCCCTCTCATTATTGCCCATAATCCCATAATATTCATAATCCAGGCAAATCAAACGCACTTCAAACGCACAGGATGGTGTTTCTTTAGCTCGTTGTGGCATGCCGGTCGTGTATTGGTATGACGTAGGAGGGGGAACACTTAGATTGCCATCGCTTCTCTTGCTGTTCCATACTTAGCTGGAACTGGCAGATAGTGACATGACAATCATGAAAATGGCCTTGACATGACAAACATGAAAATGGCCCTGACATGACAAATATGAAAATGGCCTTGACGTGACGATCATGAAAATGGCCCTGACATGATAAACACGAAAATGGCCTTGACATGACGATCATGAAAATGGCCCTGACATGACAAGCATGAAAATGGCCTTGACACAGGCCCAGGCAAATATTGTGGCAAGTGGGCCCGACACTGCAGTGTGTAAAGCTCATTAAAGATTGTCCTGCGTGTTAGCTCATCACATGTAGTGAGAGAAAAGGACTCGTACACATACACACACGCACACACACGCGCGCATATACATGCACACACACTGTACACACACACTGTACACACACACTGAACACACATGCGCACACATACAAAAACTGTCATCTGTAATGCAAGGGCTCACATACATTCCCCTCGGCCCGAGGGGTGGCAAAAAAACACAAGAAGCATGGGTTCTCGTAAGCATTGTGTGCGGTTGTTGGCTTTGTTGAGATTTACAGTAGGGAGCACCTTAACGTCATTGACAAGCAAACACGCTTCCGCAGGCTCGCCTGTTGCTTGCTACCTGGGTTCTGTCTTGTGCATTCCACTACACATAATGTGTCACCGTCTGTTTTCGCCGGTGCCCTGCTTACAGTGGCTGACCATGTGTCGGTGCGTCCATTCAACTTGCAGGCGACTTTGGACCCCTACCTGTGGGACTGGCAGCTGGTTTGTTAGAAGAGGAGCTGGAGGAAGAGACACAGGTGTGTATATATATGTGTGTGTGAGGGTTAGTGTGTGTATACATACGTATATGTTTGTATAAACACGCACACTGATCCTGTTTGTTAATCCATTACTAACCCTGTTATATTGATATGAGCATGTGCGTGTTTTGATCCTTGGATAGCTTGTGTCCAAGAACGTGTGTGTGTGTGTGTATGTGCGCGCGTCACAAAAGGCTTTGGAAAAGAAGCGTTGTTCTTTCACAAATAAGTAAACACGACAGTTTAAGTAGCAGTGTCAACATTTTGCTGCATGCTTCACTTTCACTTGTACGGCTTGTTCAGGAGACCACAATGGCCATAATTCCAAGATTAAGGAGTGTCACAATTAGGATTAATTCAACAGGAATGCCATGACTCAGACTATTCTGACTAGGATACGTACGGCTCATTTTGTACTCTGTTGATATGAAGGACAAAGAGCAAGCAGCACGCAACCTGTTTCGTTGGGCTACCTGCTACCTGCTGAGTACAGAGCACACTTGCAGTGCTGCTGTGCAGTTGCCATGCTTAGGGCTGGCCAGAACCGTTTATATACGCCATTAATGACCATATAATTTAAGAGTTCCCTGCAAAGAACACAGTACATGCACCGTATATATTATATATAATTATGATATGGTTCTGGTTGTCCCTAGACATGCTACATACAGATCCCACCTTATACGCACGCGTAGCGTATAGAGCTGGCTGTGCAGGTGAAACACATCATGCAGGGAGTGGCATGTGAAGGAGCAGGGCATGCATAGTCAAGGGTACAGGCACGCACACACACATAACGCACACAACACAGGGTCAGCTCCGTGGGCTGTGATGTGTTTGATGTGTGTGTGTGTTTGATGTGTGTGAATGTGTGCGTGTGTGTTGTGTGTGTGTGTTTGATGTGTGTGTGTTTGTGTGTGTGTGTGTGTGTGTCATGCAGGTGGTGGAAAGTCGGGATGGGAGGTGTGGAGGGACAGGTCAATAGCATTGGCAGCAACGGCTATTTAAATGATAAAAACAGATACTTAGGGTTGGCCAGAACTATATATATACACCGTACGTGACCGTATATTTGGTGATTTTCATGCCAAATACACCGTATATACGGAGTATGTATTTGGTTCTGGCCAACCCTACAGTTACTACACATGTGGAGTTGTCAAGGGCACAGGCACACAACATACAATGTCTATTGGTTAATCAGAACAGGTACTACACATGTAATGGTTGTCAAGGGCACAGGCGCACGACATACAATGCAGGGCCAGCACTGTGTAGTCCTACAAGTATTAAATGTGTGTGTGGTTTGCAGGTGGAGGACATATAAGGATTAGTATATTTTCAATGTCTGTGTGTGTGTGGTTTGTAGGTGGAGGACATCATGCAGGAGGTGGCCAACGGTCCCAGCATGTCTCGAGCCATGTGGAAGTGGACGTGCCTCCAGATGGCGCAGCGGGCGTCAAAGTCAGGTGTGTGTGTGTGTGCGTCTGTGTGTACGTGTGTGTACATGTGTTTGTGTGTGTGTACCTGTGCTTCTTGGTAGGATTGGACGTGTTTGCAAATAGCCCAACGAGCTCAAAGTCAGGTGCCTACGTGTGTGTGTGTGTGCATGCGTTTGTTGGTTTAAGTGAACATGCTTACAAGTGGCCTTCAAGTCAGGTGTGTTTTGGTCGTGAGGGTGCAAGTGAGTGAGTGAGTGTGTGTCAGAGTATTTGCAGCTGTGTGTTCGTTGGTAGAAGTGTGCCTCCAAGCAAGAGGGTGTTTTACACATGTTGGTGCAGCAAATAACGGCAATGGCACATTTACACACATGACCCCACGAGCTCGCACATTTTTACGCAGACATCCAACCACACAATCATCCAACACACATTCATACAAATATACAATCATCCAACACGCAATCATCCAAACACACAATTATCCAACACACAATCATCCAAACACAATATCATCCAACACACAATCATCCAAACATACACACGACCACCACAAACAGGAGCACGCTACGAAGCCGCCCTGTATGGCGCCCTGTGCGGCCACCTGCCTGTCACCCTGGCTGTGTGTGGTAGCTGGGAGGATGCGTGCTGGGCATACTGCAGGTGTGCGTGTGTGTGTGTGTGTCATTGAGTGTGTGTGTGTGTGCCCATGCGTGCGTGCGTGTGTGTACGTGTGTGTACACGTGTGTGTGTGTGTTGCAGCTACTTACATGTAACTTTTGTCAAGCGCAATTCTATGCCAAGTGCAAAATATGAAAATACGCCAAGTGCAAAATGTGCTCTAGACTTGGTTCTTCTGCCTACCACTTCCTTCCCTATACCCTTGTCATCAGACCGCTTCCTTGCCAGCCACTGCTACGGCAGTGTGTGTACTGTTAGGACCATGCATGCTCACATGCACGTGCCGAAACAGGTACTGACCGACGGTATGAAAGTGGCTGTAATTACCTTTAATTGAATCAATGACCACCTCAGGGTCGGCTGTTGTTGCATTTCCTTTCCTGCACTCGTACACACACGTGCACTCGTACAGACTCATGCATTCGTACAAACTCGTACAGACACGTGCACTCGTACAGACTCATGCATTCGTACAAACGCGTACAGACACGTGCACTCGTACAGACTCGTACAAACACGTGTTGCATTTCCTTTCCTGCACTCGTACACACACGTGCACTCGTACAGACTCATGCATTTGTACAAACTCGTACAGACACTGCACTCGTACAGACTCGTACAGACACGTGTTGCATTTCCTTTCCTGCACTCGTACACACACGTGTGCGATTAATTTTCAGGACGCAGCATCGCACCCGTGCTCTCACACACTTATCCTTGTCTGCTTGCAGGGCATGGCTTTTCGTGTTGCCACAAATGCATCCCTGATGCTCACGAATATGAAGCTTGCATACATGTTTAACCCACTCAGTCATCTACCCCAATCTAACACACACACGCACCCACACAGCCTCACACCCACATATACGCGCACACGCAATGCACATCCCTGACGCTCATGAAGCTTGTAATCATGTTTAACCTACTCAGTCATCTCCACCGATCTAACACACATGCATGCACACGCACCCACACAGCCATACACCCACACACCCACATACACACATATAGGCGCACACACACATATACGCACACACAATACACATCCCCCATACACACACCTAATACCCATATACCCACCCCACACAATGAAACTGCAGGGCGTGGCTTGACGTTGCTACGGATGCACCTTTAGGAAGGGAGCCCGGTCCAGCGACCGAGCTGGACTGCAGACGAGTGGTGCGTGGGGGTTGGTGTGGCTGGTTTACCTAATACATATGCATGTGCTGGTTCATCACTTTCGTATGTGTGACAGGGTTAAAATTAATATTCAAGGGTAGAGGAGCTATTTGTGTTGAAGTGTTTAAGAAAAGGCCAAGGTGTGCAGGTGAGTTCCTCTGGGGTGTGGCTGCGGCTGTGTCCGTGCCGTGTGGGTTTGGTGCTGGGTGGGTTTATTCAGTCAGGTTTTCACTGTACGTGTTGTTATGGTCACCAATTTTGAGGTACACATTTCAACTACAGACTCCTAATTGGGGCGTTTGCTTCTGCCACTGCCCCCTGCTACTTAACACGATGAACGCTCCCTGCTACCAAACACGATGAATGCTACTAAACACGATAAACGCCCAAGCCAATGCAAACATGATAAACGCCCAAACCAATGCAAACACGATAAATGTCCAATCCAAACGCTACTAAACACAATAAACGCTACTAAACACGATAAACGCCCAAGCCAAAGCAAACATGATAAACGCCCAAACCAATGCAAACACGATAAACTCCCAAACCAAACGCTACTAAATACGATAAACGCCCAAGCCAATGCAAACATGATAAACGCCCAAAGCAACGCAAACACGATAAACGCCCAAGCTAAACGCTACTAAACACGTCAAACGCCCAAACCAATGCAGACCGTGAATGGGGATGTGCTGGTGCGTGTGGTGCGTGCTGCCACCTCCTCTAATGGAGCGTTTTCGGCTCCGCCTGCTGCCGAAGGTTCCTCCTCTGCCCAGCCTACAGATGCTGCTTCCTCCACCGTCATGTCTGCGCTGGCGGTGCTTGATGGCCAGGTGTGTGCGTGCGTTGTGTGTGTATGTGTTTGTGCGTGTGCGTGCGTTGTGTGTGTATGTGTTTGTGCGTGTGCGTGCGTTGTGTTTGCGCACGTGTGTGTGTATGTGTTTGTGCGTGTGTGTTGTTGTGTGTGCACGCGTGTGTGTGTGCATGTGTTTGTGCGTGTGTGTTGTTGTGTGTGCGCGCGTGTGTGTATGTGTTTGTGCGTGTGTGTTGTTGTGTGTGCGCGCGTGTGTGTGCGTGTGTGTGTCTGTGTATAATGATTTCTGTCCGTGCTCCTTGCATGGAGTGCATACGTGCTCAGCCAATTCTCACAGTTACCGATGTGAATAGCCGCGGTTACACTTACACTGTGTTTGCATGAACTAACGTGCGCTCAGTCGTTTTTTACAGCAACCCATGTGTATGCTGTGTTTGCATGAAGTAATGTGTGCTCAGTCGTTTTGTACAGCATCCTGTGTGAATAGTTATGTGTATACTGTGTTTGCGTTAACTCATGTGTGGTGAAACGTTTTGACGATGGACAGGGTGGGTTGAATGCATACATACGTATGTGAGACGAGGGTATTCACGAAAGCATACATATGTATGTGCGATGGGAGTATACTCAAATGCATACATACGTATGTGCGATGAGGGTAATAACGAATGCATACATATGTGTGTGTGATGGGGGTGTACACAGGGTTCAAAGCAGCAGAATTTCTAGACAGAAGGTCCCCCAAATGGCAGGATTTCTAGACAAAAGGTCCCCAAATGGCGAATGGCCAGCATAGAGAAATTACGGTTTGGCTGACCCGGCAATTTGGCAAGACAGGCCAATTGAATGGTTTCTGCAATTTGAGCATGCAGGAATATTTCATTGTCTGACTGCTGAAATATGGGAGGGGCACAAACCAGAGTTCAGTGTAACACACATGACTTTGTTTTCTTGAAACTAAGTCCCCAGGCTACTGCATCTCATGATGTTGCGCAAACAAAAATGAACTGCTTCTTTGGCGAAGAACTTATACGTTTCGTAACTGAAGCGCAGGCAGAACGTATGAGTCATGGATGATTGCAAAGCCCCTATGTAACACACACACAGAAACACACGCACATCAACACATGAGTGGCCCAAACACAGGGCGCCTCCCTCCCGCACACACTATTACTATTGCACTCACCTAGACACGCAAAGCCACGTGTGCATGCAAAACTTACACGCACAACCACATACGCTTCCAGCCTCCACAAACATAAAATGCACCTACATGTAGGAAAAGGGGGGTCGGGTGCCTCTGGACCTCACTCACGAGTGTGACACACTGAAGCACAGACACGCACACACACATACACACATACAGACACACCCAAACACTTGAACACACACACTCAAGCACAAATTCACATGCGCACCACCTGCTCTTTCGAGATTTTGGCTTCACACACCTTTCAATAATATGTAGTGGCCTGGTGGGCTGCTGCCTCAAGCAGGGGGGGGCCACGTGCCCCCTGGGACCTTTGATGCATTGTTCGCAATGCTGGCGGCCTCTGGGACGTCGAGTGTGGTGGCAGCAGGACGTGACAACGTACACCAGGTGTGTGTGTGTGTGTTTTGTGCATGTGCGTGAACGTAGCTGTGTGTAATTGTGTTTCCTGTGCATTTATTTAGAAGCAAGTGTGGTGGCAGCAGGACGTGACAACGTACACCAGGTGTGTGTGTTGTGCATGTGCGTGAACGTAGCTGTGTGTAATTGTGTTTCCGGTGTACGTACTCAGAAGCAAGTGTGTGTATGTGTGTGTGTTTGCGACGATAGCAGCATGAGGGACAGCATCAAGTGTCTCTGTAGCAGGCGCTTGCACTAGGCTCTTCTGTGTGTGTTTGCATGTGTTTGTGTTTGTATGTGTGAGTGTGAGTGTGAGTAATATGTCAGCTTTAACTTTGTGAAGATGGTGCAAGAGGTGGAAGCAGGTGTACACAAACTGCAGCCTTGGGGGCCCTCGTAAGAGCACCTCAACATGCAATTAAAGCTATACACACAACGAACACAAAAATGAACACACATCCACAGATCCAGCAGCACCTTATTAAGGACAGTATGGCAGCCCTCGCTCAACACCTGTATGCGTGGCTAGTAGCCAAAGATGGCACCGTACCCACACCCGCTGCTGCACCCCCCACTGCCACAGCACTGTACCCCACAAGCGCCCTGAGCCACAATGCAGGTGTGCGTGTGTTACGTGCGCTTGTGCATTGGTGCAGAAGGTGTGCATGCACGTCTGTGGTTGTTTCCTACGGCATTAAATGCGAGCTGCCTTGGTAGCACAGTACTGCACCCCACACAGGTAACTGAGCCTCAGCTACTGTCAGCGACAAAAAGTCATGTGATGCACATGTGTGCATGTGCGTCTAGTCTGTGCGTTTGCTTCCTGTGTTTATGGGGATGTAAGCTGTGTGTGTGTGTCCTGCTGCCACAGCACCGCACTCTGCATAATGTGCACTGAGCCATGAGCAATGTGGGCATTGCATGAAGTGCTCGTGTGAATGAACACCTTTTTTTTCCTACCATAAAAACGTAGTCGTACTTTTGATTCATTGTGTGTTACACGTGCAAGCAAGCACACACGCGCACACTCTCAAACACAGACGCACATGCTCGTGCACACACACTCTTACACACACACATACACACATACACACATGCACACAACACAATACAATACACACAGGTGGTGATGTGGGGAGTGAAGGCGGCTTGCCTGAGGAGGGTCATGCCTCTGGCGGTGCAGCTGGCCTGCCGTCGAGACCTGCACGTCTGGTGGCATTTGGCTGCCACCTGCTGCTGGGTCTGGAGGGCTTGGGTGTGCTGCAGGGGCCACCCGCGGCTGGAGAGGACAGTAGAGAGGGCAGGGTGGATGGTGCAAGGTGCGCGAGCGTGGAGGAGGTAATTAGTTTGATAATAGGAGGTAGAAGACAGGGTGGATGGTGCAAGGTGCGCGAGCGTAGATGAGGTGATTAGTTTGATAATAGGAGGTAGAGGGCAGGGTGGATGGTGCAAGGTGCGCGAGCGTGGAGGAGGTGATTAGTTTGATAATAGGAGGTAGAGGGCAGGGTGGATGGTGCAAAGTGCGCGAGCGTGGAGAAAATAATTAGTTTAATAATAGGAAGTTAGAGCGGCTGCCATGCTGTGGAAAAGGATCGGGTGTGCTGCAGGCACCATGCACCGTTGGAGAGGGCAGGAGAAAGGGCCAGGGAGATGGCCTCAGACAAGCTGCAGTGGCATTCGTTGAAAGTGGCAGCCTACGCTGATAGCGGATAATGACAAGCGTGATGCAAGGAGACATTTTAACCAGTGCTGACACTGGCAATACATCTCTACATTCACCTGAAGGCTGAAGGTGGTCACACTTGACCTTTGGGAGCTTTAGATAGTTAGGTATATAGGTGTATATGTAGGGTTGGCCAGAACCTTACATACACAAAATTTTTGGCAGGGAATCTAATCGCCAAGTATGCAAATCACCAATTATTCAGGCAAATACGGTATATATACGGTTCTGGCCAATTCTCTATGTATATTTGCATTATATGCTTGCACAAGTGTATAGCCAGGGTGTCCCTGTCCGCCACCTGTCGTGTGTGTGTATGCGTGTATGCATGTGTGCGTGTGTGTGTACTATTTGCTGTCCGGCCCTGTTCATAAATCTTGTAGTGAGTTGGTGCAAATGGCAGCCACGTGCGTTCACACAAACAATTGATCGTAGGTCTCTATGTTAATGTACAGAATTAGCAGTCTGTGTGAGCATGTATGAAATAGGACGTACTATCTCGCTTATTATAAGGGAGTACATGTTTGCCTCTGTTCCCACTATTTTCTGCATACAGGATTCGCAGTCTGTCAGAGCAAGTGGTGGCCATGTACGTGGCCTCCTTGTTGGAGCGCCAACTCATGCCCCTTGTGAGTGTGTGTTTGTTTGTGTGTGTACATGTATGTATGTTTGTGTGTATATGTGTTGTGTGTCTGTTTGTGTATGTATGTGTGTGCGTGTATGTTTCTGTGTGCGTGTGTGAGCATGTGCGTGTGTGCAAGCATGTGTTTGTGACAGTGTTTGACATTTTCCGTCTACTGCTTCCTAGTGTCCTGCATGTTGTTGTGACCCAGACTTGTCGTGGTAGATGTGAATTTTTTGCGTTCCATCAGCCCTGATTGTTAGGTCAAAAGTACCTTTATGTCCATTTGTGCTTATTTTGCTCAACATGCGTGCATATGTGTCATATCAAAGGTGCCTGGTCCGCATCCTCTAAACACACAGCAGTTTAGTTGAACTGTGCACACAGGCACTCACACACACACTCCCACACACACGCGTGCACATATACACACATTCCTAAACAAACAGTCACGCAGATCCCCCAGTACCTGTATCATGCAGAGATGCCTACGCCCTCTCTTCACACACATACACACACACGCACATGCGCACACACACACACTCGCACGCACTCACACACACACACACACACACACACACACACACACACGCGCGCAGATCCCCCAGTACCTGTGCCATTTGGGAGAGGTCATGCGTGGGGTGCTGGCCCACGAAACCCTTACGTCCCTGACCTCCGCTTTGATTGCTGCCAGCCCACAGATGGGCTCAGCCATGAGAGGTCTGACGTTTGGGTCCGCACAGGTGGGTGCTGGGTGCTGTGTGCTGTGTGCTCGTGCGCGAGTGGAGTGCTGGGTTAGAACATCGCGCCGGCAGTAGTTACACATGCACATCAGTTGCAAATATGCATGCTCACAGACATGCACGCCTAAAGACTAGGAGCATTAGGTGGGTGTCTGAGTGTTGCTTGTTGCATGCTTTTGCACGGGCAGAGTGCCGGGTGCAATCAGCACAGTTGTAGTTATACATGCACATAATGGTACGGGTAGACCATGGGCACCAGACACGCACACACACACACACATATCACGAGGTTTGCTAGCCTGCACGGGCGGGTTTGCACTATATATATGTAAATAAACATGTATATATAAATCTGAGGGTCGTCAGCAGATGTTTTTCCGTAGATTGGTTTCTTTTTGGTGGGGTTGGCCAGAACAGTGTGCGATGTGTATCTGTGCATAATTCTCAACAGCAACACATCTAAAAGCATGGCCATTCATGGCGTTCAAGTATACAGTTCTGGCCAACCACACTTTTTTGTTTTTTGTGTGATGTGCAAGTCCTGTGCTTAGTAAGAGCCCGTGTACATCTGCATCAGTGTACGCCAGAACACATGTTTTATGTTGTGTGCTCTCGTTTTTTTGTGAACACAGGCGCTTGATCTGTACAGCGCCTCCAACATAGCCTGCTTTGACAAGGACTAGCGCATGCGGCATCAACTGAAAACACTGCCTGCAATTTTTGCAGCCCAACTGGGTTCCACCACATGCGTTTTGGTTTACACAGGCGCCCATTCTGGACAGCATCACCGACGCAGCTTGCTTCAACGTGTACCACCACATGGAGCACTGGTTTGGACACTGCCATGCACGCCAGCTTCGTCAGCAGCAGCAACAAGAGACGCTGGAGAGCGTAGGGGGCGCTGGTCGAGCTACTCTGGCTTCTGCAGCGCGTCCTGACAGTGGCAGCAGCAGTAACATCACCAACGGGCTCAGGACAAGCATACGGTGCGTGTGCGGTGCTGTTGTGGCACGGTGCTGTTATGGCACAGAGCATGGCACTGTTGTGGCACGGTGTACGGTGCTGTTGTGGCACGTTGTATGGTGCGTGTGCTGTTGTGGCATAGTGCTGTTGTGGCACGGTGTACGGTGCTGTTGAAGCACAGTGTATGGTGCGTGTGCTGTTGTGTCACGGTGCTGTTATGGCACGGTGTATGGTGCTGTTGTGGCACGGTGTATGGTGCATGTGCTGTTGTGGCATGGTGCTGTCGTGGCACGGTGTACGGTGCTGTTGTGGCACGGTGTATGGTGCGTGTGCTGTGCTGTTGTGGCACGGTGCTGTTGTGGCACAGAGCATGGTGCTGTTGTGGCACGGTGTACGGTGCGTGTGCTGTTGTGTCACGGTGCTGTTGTGGCACGGTGTATGGTGCTGTTGTACGGTCTACGGTGCTGTTGTGGCACAGTGTACGGTGCGTGTGCGTGTGCTGTTGTGTCACGGTGCTGTTGTGGCACGGTGTATGGTGCTGTTGTACGGTGTATGGTGCTGTTGTACGGTGTACGGTGCTGTTGTGGCACAGTGTACGGTGCGTGTGCTGTGCTGTTGTGGCACGGTGCTGTTGTGGCACGGTGCTGTTGTGGCACGGTGCTGTTGTGGCACGGTGCTTTGTAATCTTTGATGATCCATAGGTTGTGCAGCCATGCCAGGCTGGAGGCCTTTGTAACTCAAGCTAATGTAAACTTATCTTCGATGGCACTTTTGCGTTGGCTGTTGGTGCGTGTCCTTCTCTAAGCAGTGGCAGCAGTGGCAGCAGCAGCAGCAGCGGTGCTACCGACGGGCTCAGGACAAGCTTGTGTTGTCGAGTTCTGCTCATTTAATTCCTCGTAAATAGCTCTTAAAATTGTGTAAACAACTCTTTAACAATGTGTTATGGCTGCAACTGTTGGTGAAGGGCTGACTTACAGCTCTGCACGTTGTCATGGGGTGAGATGCTGAAGTGATGGCCAGACTAAAAAATGGCCTCTGATCTTCTGTGGTTCAGCTTGCCAATCTTGTGCCTTACTTGGCAGGCACCAAAAATGCTATGCTTCATGCTGACCACTTAAACAAATCGTGTGCGCTTGCTCAGGCTGCTCATTTTCATGCGTGAACCTTAGTTATGTTCTCTCTAGGCACCATGAGGCGTGCGTTATTCTGACCACCCGTGTATGCATCACGTGCACTTGTTCACCAGTGAACCCTGTTATGTTTTTAGGAACCATGAGGCGTGCGTTATACTGACCACTTGTATGCATCATGTGCACTTGTTTAGGCCCCTCCTCCTCCTCCTCCTCCTCATAATCATCATCATCATCATCGTCGTCATCGTCGTCGTCGTCATCATCATCATCATCATCATCATCATCATCATCATCATCATCATCATCACATCGTCACCAGTAAACCCTGTTCATGTGTTCAGGCACCAAGAGGCGTGCGCTGAACTTCTCATTATTGATGGATCACACTTGTATGGGGAAAGACAATCGTACCTTTCACCAACGGGTCATCAACGTGCGGCTTCCCCCCACAATTATTCACAGGCACCAAGAGACACGTGTTCTGCTGACCACTTACATGGACCACATGCGCTTTGGGGCTGCATACAGCCCACTGGCACGTGCAACAGCAGCACGCTGGCTGTACTACCCCCACCAACGTCTGCAGAGGGACAGCCAAGGCAGCAGCGCAGCACAGGCTGCAGCAGGTGTGGTGATTTTCGCTGTGTGTATGCGTGTGTATGTGTGTATATATTTGCAAGTATTATTTTATCATGTGCAGAGGGACAGCGAAGGCAGTAGCGCAGCACAGGCTGCAGCAGGTGTGACGATATTTGTTGTGTGTACGTGCGTGTGTGTGTGCATGCGTGGGTGTTTATATTTGCAAGTGTTTTTCCATCATTGTAGAGAAGCAGCGAGGGCAGCAGCGCAGCACAGGCTGCAGCAGGTGTGTGTGTGTGCGTGTGTGTATATGCGTGTGTGCGTGTGTATGTGCGTGCGTGTGTGTGTGCGTGCGTGTGTGTGTGTATGCGTGTGTGCGTGTGTACGTGCATGCGTGTGTGTGTTTGTGTGTGTGTGTTATGCAATTTCAAATTCCATGAACAATTGCTAAAGGACGGCAAGGGCAGTAGGCCTGCACAGGTTGTCCTTCTTTCTCCTTGATGTGCGCCAGGCTTCTTCATACTTTTTCGTCATCCTCTGGAGTCAACATCCCTTCCTCAAAAGTACACTCGCTCATGCGTGCTCTGCAATTTTTGTCTGTAGAACGGTCGACCAGAGCTGCATCTAAATGTCCCATATGCTTGCATACTTGAAGAATCTCCTACCAGCAGTGCTGTGTACACATATAATCCTGCCCAACCAACGTATGTGTGCATACGTGTTTGTGTATGCATATTTGTGATTGGACGCTTTGGATTTACCAGCATACATAGAGGACAAGTCAATGTGGTTCAGCAATGCAGTAAAATAGAGGCAAAGCTTGCATGCACTGCGTAGAGTTAGTGCATACCACGTGAGAGGAGGTGTAGGTGACGAACCACACACACACACACACACGCACACACTCATACACACACGCATACATACACGCACGTAATGTGCATAGACATGCACATGCACACAACATGCAAACACACACACACAAAACACACATGCACACACACTGGTAAAACTGCGTGTCCTCACATTCAACACACACACACACACACACAAAACACACATACATACACACTGGCAAGGCTGCGTGTTCTCACACACACAACAAACAAACACACACACACGCACACATACACACACAAAACATGCATACATACACACTGGTAAGGCTGCGAGTCCTTAACATTTGTTGGGCACTCATTCACCTAAAAGGTACAAGATGTGCCTTTTGCTGTGTAGACTCTTGCATGCAGAGTCAGGAGCAATGCCTTAGAGCTGAGCAGCAGACATCTGACACAGCTCCAAACTGCACAGAATCCTGTAACGTACGCCCAAACTGCACAAAATCCTGTAATGTATGTATAAACTGCACAAAGTCCTGTGACGTACGTCTTAACTGCACAAACTCCTGTAATGCACGCCCAAACTGCACAGAATCCTGTAATGCACACCCAAACTGCACAAACTCCTGTAATGCACGCCCAAACTGCACAAAGTCCTGTAATGTACGCCCAAACTGCACAAAATCCTGTAATGTATGTATAAACTGCACAAAGTCCTGTGACGTACGTCTTAACTGCACAAACTCCTGTAATGCACGCCCAAACTGCACAGAATCCTGTAACGTACACCCAAACTGCACAAACTCCTGTAATGTATGTATAAACTGCACAAAGTCCTGTGACGTACGTCTTAACTGCACAAACTCCTGTAATGCACGCCCAAACTGCACAGAATCCTGTAACGTACACCCAAACTGCACAAAATCCTGTAATGTATGTATAAACTGCACAAAGTCCTGTGACGTACGTCCAAACTGCACAAACTCCTGTAATGCACGCCCAAACTGCACAGAATCCTGTAACGTACACCCAAACTGCACAAACTCCTGTAATGTATGTATAAACTGCACAAAGTCCTGTAACGTACGCCCAAACTGCACTAAGTCCTGTAATGTACGTCCAAACTGCACAAACTCCTGTAATGCACGCCCAAACTGCACAGAATCCTGTAACGTACACCCAAACTGCACAAACTCCTGTAATGTATGTATAAACTGCACAAAGTCCTGTGACGTACGTCCAAACTGCACAAACTCCTGTAATGCACGCCCAAACTGCACAGAATCCTGTAACGTACACCCAAACTGCACAAACTCCTGTAATGTATGTATAAACTGCACAAAGTCCTGTAACGTACGCCCAAACTGCACAAAGTCCTGTAATGCACGCCCAAATTGCACAGAATCCTGTAATGTACGTCCAAACTGCACAAAGTCCTGTTATGTATGTATAAACTGCACAAAGTCCTGTAACGTACACCAAACTGCACAAACTCCTGTAATGTATGTATAAACTGCATACAATCCTGTACGTCCAAACTGCACAATACGCTGCTGCGCGCAGATCCTTATGTCTGGAGCGACGCCTTGGAGCTTAGCAACGCATTATGCTGTGAGCTGGCTCTAGGCAGCGGCGGCGCAACAGCTGCTGCTGCCCACTACTTGCTGTCTGCAGTCGTTGCTCCAGGTAATGTGCTTCATTTGTGGTTTTGGGGGGGGTTTGGTCGGTTCAATGACGGGGAATGAAAGCTGCCGTTGTTTGCCACATCGTGCAGAGGGTCTTAAGCACAGTTTGGTATTTGATGGATTTGACCGTAGGTCAAGCAACCATTACTGCTGCCCGCTACTTGCTGCTTGCGGCCGTTGCTCCTGGTGTTGTGGTGTTTGTACAACATTCTCTCAATCAAGCAGGGCACGTCTATGGCCGTTGCTCCTGGTGTTGTGATGTTTGTACAACACTCTCTCAATCAAGCAGGACAATCATCCAGCATAGCAAGCTTGCATCTATGTTTATGGCCTTTCTCATCTATCTAGTCCTGGGTGCTATTTGCAGGGCAGTACAAGCACCGATGTAACAAAGCTGAAACAAATTATGTACACCATACCTTCACGCACTATGTGTGTGTGCGTGTGTGTGCGTGTGTGTGTGTATGTGTGTGTGTACCCTCGCCTGCTGTACACAACTGTGTCTCGCATATGGTTCAACATACAAAATACTCACGTGTTTAAGCAAGCGCACACACATACACATACACACATACACACACATAAACACACATCCACGCAGGCTTTGAAGTTGCTGCTGCAGACGCGGTGGACGGGATGCGCATGCAGTGTGATGGATTGAATTCTGAAGCCAGCGTCGCACAACGCACCCTGGAGTCTGCCCAGATGGAAGGTACGCGCTTGTGTATGTGTGCGCATGCATGTGTTGGGTGCGTCTGCGTCTACGTCTGCGTGTGCATCACAGTGAGTACACGGATTCAACATGTGTTTTAATTGACTGTTGCCAAGTCTTGTCAAGACAATTTTTGCTTTGAGGATCTTCAGGAGCAAATCATGTTATGAAGCTCTGAGATGTCAAGCGCATAATAATAAGAGCTTACCGTGGTGGGCACTACAACTGTGCTGCGCCAAATGCAACCTGTCTAGCAATGGACCTTCCATCCAGAGATGTGAGGACTGGCTGTCGCCATGGGTACTGCGTACTGCATTGCTGCAGACTCTTTTTTCATGCGATGGAGCTTCGAGCCTGGAATGAAACAAAGCAATTTAGGAAATATGGGACCTCACAGTCACCACGGGTATTACCTGCTGCACTGCTGTACCTAGTCACCACGGGTATTACCTAGTCACCACTGCTTTACCTAGTCACCACTGCTTTACCTAGTCACCACGGGTATTACCTGCTGCACTGCTTTGAACAATCTTGTTCTGTAATGGAGCTTTGATCCAGGATTTCTGGGGCCTTGCTGTTGCAATCTGCACTGCTTCAAGCTTGGCATGCAATAAACCTTTGATTGAGGAGTACTGGGGCCATGCTGCTGTTGCCATGGGTACTGCAATCTGCACTGCTTCAAGCTTAGCATGCAACAAACCTTTGATTGAAGAGCACTGGGGCCAGGCTGTTGTTGCCACGGGTACTGCAATCTGCACTGCTTTGAGTTTAGTCTGTTATGCAATCTACCTTGAATTAATACTTCTGGGGCCTTGCTGTAGCCGTTAGTACTGCAAACTGCACTGCTTCAAACTTAGTCTGCCATGCAAAGGACAATAAATCAATAAGAAAATAATGGCCTGCGCTGCAAGGGACGTAAAACCCAGCCGCTGATCAACTTCACCGGTACTGGTAGTGGCAACAATGCTGAGTGCCAGTCTACTCATTGTGAGGTCTAGCGCCATTACTGTTTTCCAATGGTGTGCCTTTTTGTTCTACTGTGTTAAAAATTCTGCCACGGTACATAAATTTACCTTCAGGTAATGAGTCCAGTGTGCCACTGGGGGGGTCTAGGGTATACCAGATTTTAGAATTTCAGAATTGAGTCAGCGTAGCTGCACGGGCAGCAGCAGAAGCCACGTGACTTATTAGGATTTCAGGAAATGAGCCTGGCGTAGCAGCACAGGCAGCAGCAGAAACCATCAAGCACAATGAATGAGTGCCTGTTCGCATCACTCCTCTCAACGACGTGCCTTGTTGTCACGCAAGGATTGAGTGCCTAGTCGTCACAAGGATTGAGTGCAGTGTATAGTACTGATACAGTGTAGTGTTCAGTGTATATATTGAGTGCAGTGTAGTGTATCACTCCTCTTAACGACGTGCCTTGTTGTCACGCAGGGGACAAGCCGGGCTGCTTAGCAGCACAGGCAGCAGCGGAAACTGCGGAGTCGGCGCAGGCTGAACTGGAGGGTGCAGCCCAACAGATCTCAGAGCTGCTGGCAGAGCTGTCCAGCTGGCGCGTGTTTTTCGATCTAAACAGGCGAATGGCGGAATGGAGCGAGCAGTACGATGCAGCACAGGTAGTGCAGCCTTTGGGTGTGTGTACTTGTGCCAGTGTGTTGAGTGAGTAGTGGGTGAAACATTGTGCATAGGTTTGGCCAGATTTGGCCAGAACCGTATACATATGCCACATATGACCGTTTATTTGATAAAAACAATTTCTGCAAAAAGTACTGTATATACACCATATATATATTTATTATTTATTTATTTATATATGGTTTTGGCCAACCCTAACAGATGCACAATGCATCATGCATGGACACGTGGTGGCCTGGGATTTTTTCAATCGACAATAAGGAAAGGGGAGGGCACATATTTGGCTGTCCTTCAATCTGAACAGGCACAGAGGTACAACAGAAGCTATACAATAGGAAACAGGGATACCATGTACACCCACCCCAAAATGGATGGAAGGAAGCTTACCAGGGATGGGTCATACGGACCTCAGATACGTTCAATACGGTAAAATACGCATTAATACGCAATAAGCGTATAATACGGTTCCGTATTTAATGCAATTTGGGAGTGCCGATTTTTGATTCAAAATGGACCCAATTCGCCCCCAAATCACCCAAAACGTTCCCAATTCTTTTCCAATATATTATTTGTTATCAATACATTACCGTACTGCGCTTTTAGTATTGCGAGGCCTACTTTTTGCGAGGTGCCAAAATAGTTAGAATAATTAATTTGCGAGCATTAAGCTTTTGCGAGGTCCCTGAAAAGTTAAGGAAATTTGCGAACTTTGCGAATTTGGGAGTTCTTGTGCTCTTGTCTCTGTATCTATTCAGTGCTGGTTTACATCAAAGTCTGAGACGAGCTTCAAGGCCCCTGCCCCTGCGACCCTGCAGGTGCATCCTAACCCACACTGCCTGCTTCTTCAGCTTCTGGTTGCTGCTGCTGCTGCTTTTGCATATGAAGTGCAGATGCAAGCGCACCTGATGCTCCCCCCCACTCCACCTGAGTTGCAGCTCTGCCCACACATGCCTCTCTCCTGGAGGGGCTTGCACCCCCAACGGTGCAAGCACCTTGGCTTCCCATAGGCCACTTAACTGGGGCAGGGCGGGAGGCAATGCTGGCTGCAATAGCTGCATCCCTGGCTGCTACTGCCTGCTGCACATCAGGCCTGAGGCGGATGATGAGCTCCCAAGCGGGACCATCGTCCTCTTCCGTTTGGTGCAACCTAGGTCAAATAGTGATGCTTGCCCCCAGGGCGATGGGATTCCATTGGGGGGATTCAGAAACTACCGCATTAAAGGTCTAAGTATTGCGAGGTCTGAAAAAACTTAATTTATTTTCGGCTTGACTTATTGCGAGGTTCCTCAATAATTATTTAATTACTCGCAAAACAACCAAGCGCAGTACGGTATATAATAACACTGGAAGCTCACTGAAAGGCCGTTATTGGGGCGGAGATTGCCTAAAGAGGCCCAAAAAGGCAAATTTTGCAATCCTATAATACGGCCCAATTTATTCAATACGGTAAAATACGCGTTAAATACCATACGGCGTATTATACGAATAAGCCGTATGACCCATCCCTGAAGCAGGTTACATAAACAGAGGTAAGAACAGGATATGCAGGTTCATACTGGTTGGTGTGCATACTTGTGGTGGTGTTTGTGGTGTTTGAGGTACGTAGGCAGGATGAAGTGAGTAGGGTGTTGCAGCACAGGTGCAAGCCTGGTGGGTCTGTGCTGGATCAAGCCGAATAAAGCAAGGTAGCAAAAATTGGTGTACGCATCTGTGGTGGTGTTTGAGGTACGTAGGCAGGATGAAGTGAGTAGGGTGTTGCAGCACAGGTGCAAGCCTGGTGGGTCTGAGCTGGATCAAGCCGAATTAAGCAAGG
>Ga0307947_1000944_pt1 | contig 22172 bp, 22 predicted proteins | sample OrgLakmetagen232_FD_201840 | JGI IMG/M metagenome (GOLD analysis project Ga0307947, IMG submission 201840) | Saline water microbial communities from Organic Lake, Antarctica - #232 | ecosystem: Environmental > Aquatic > Non-marine Saline and Alkaline > Saline | place: Antarctica: Organic Lake...
CAGGGCATGCCTGGCCGCGAAGGGAGCCGGTGCCTAACTCGCCAGGAGCAGGTCGCAAGCTACAGCCGGGCCCTGGTTATGACTGCTGCCACGGCTACCACGCTGAGGGCCGTGTTGCTCCGCCGTAAACGAGATTAAGAGTCCATTCAGCTTTGCCTTTTGTGCCGTTGCAGCAGCAATGTTGGACGGTTGGGGACGCTTTGCTCACTGGGATGTATTGTGTATGGGCGTGAGCATACGCACGTACACGTATACCCCCCCCCAAAGCGAATCAAATATATGGTAAGGTTACATCGCTTTATATGCCTCTGGGGGGCATCTGAGCGGAAGCTTGGAAAAAGCCTGAAACCAATCCAAAAAGGTGCTAGAAAAAATGAAGGGAAAAGGGCTATGCACTCAGCCACAAACTAGGCCACACCATAAATATTATTAGGTTGGTTCAAAAAAGTCCTCAAACGAGTTGGGCTATCTTCATATTGAGCCCTTCTTAATAAAGGCATTGCTACAGTTCAAAGCACATGGTATGGTTACAATGGGTGACCTTCATTCAGTTTGCTTGGCTGATTGGCAGCTGCTGACTGGTCTCAGCCAGACACAAATAAATCCATAAGCTCAGGAGTGACATAAAGAGAAGAAGTGGTGTTCTGCTGAGGAAGGAGATTATGAACAAGTTGGCTGCTGAGTACTGTCCTCAGCCACTTGATGCAGCAATTAAGGTCGGGCTACTAAGCAGTCTACTTCAAAAAAAGATGCAAACAACAAAAGGCCTCCTTTTTCCTCAGCTCACAAAGCTGATGATCTTGGCAAGAGAAAACTCGTTCTGGACATGCACATTTTCACTAGGGCACTGTTCACTTCCGCAAGAATTGCCTTTTAAGTAAGCCACGCTGCTGCTCCACTTCCATAATAAGTGCACGCAAGCGGAACCTACTGACATTGCGCATAACATTTTTGGCCAGATCAAGATGAAGATACAAAGGCACTAGAGTCAGCAGTCATACGTTCATTACTAGAAAAAGGGAATTAAGAATGGTAAGTACCTAGCCAGTTTGGTCTTGTGCATGTAAGAGTCCACCAACTCAGCGCTTTTTTTAACACCTTCATTCTATGCTTTAAATTCGCAGCAGTAAACTCTTGCATCATGGGAATAGCACGCCCAGTTTGAACAGCTCGTACATACGATCACATCCACGCAGTTCTTGAAAAGCGCTTAGAAAAGAAAAGAAAAGAAAAGAAAAGAAAAACTACGCAGGGGTGATTACACCACAAGCATGGATTAAGGAAATGGAGACGTTGCTGTCGGACAGCGAAGTACTCACGCTACCAGGCGGATTCAAACCCGCAACCCCAAAGAGTCTGGCCTGACCACGGGCCACTAGGCTCTCAGGGCAGCTACCCCTGGGGCTCAGTCGTCCAGCAGGCTCTGAACTCCAGTTTTTGTAGAGCAGCACATTTATATCACTGTACCACTCTTGCCTTTTGCCTGTGCTTTTCTCCTGTTTCTTCTTCTTTTTATTTCCTTGGTCCTCACAACTGCTCTTCTTTCTTCCTAGCTTAGTTTCAATTTTGTTTTCGACACCCTAAGATGGTTATTAACAGCTGTGTTGTTATCTTGTAAGTAATTCCACCGCCATCTCACGATGCAAACTTTACTTGACCATGTTGAACGGAATAGAAATCCCTGCACACCTGCAAAAATCCAGTACGTCATACTTGACTACCATAAATGCCGCAGGAGTAACATACGTCTTAACGAGCCACAAACAAGTGACACATATCCTGGACTTGTGTAAGTAGGCCAAGAAGGCAGTGGTGATAAGATTGATCTATTGAGGTGCAGGCTGCCTTGCTGCAAAAAAGTGTTTAATGAGCTCAAGCAACCCCCATGCACACGTTTCTGGGTATTCAAGTCGTGGAGAAAATCATGCCAGATGCGTCCATCTATACAGATGGTATAGAACAAGGGCTCGCTTGAGCCACATTGGCCCCGCACTGGCCTCTCCTCCAAAAGTTTGGTACAAAATGCCCGTGTGTGCACACATGCGCATGTGTAGCTATGTGCGTGCGTGAGGGCCACCCAGGATAGGCAAAGGGATTTTTAAGTACATAATTGCGTAAGTGGCATATGTTATGTAATTGGCATTTGCCAATCACAAAGGGCGAGCAGTGTGCATTTAGCACCTGGTGATCAGGTAAAGGCGTAGGAAAAAAAGAAGAAAAATGAACGTCACAGTGTAAACATTTCCGGCATGGATTCAGTAAAAAACTCTCAGACAAAGGAGAGGAAAAAGACGCAGAGAGAGGCTGAAACTAAAAGTCAGCAAAGAGCAAACAGCAAAGAAGTGAAAAACAATACAGCCAGTTACCTACCACATGCTTTTACACTTACCAGATATATGTACGGGTATAATACTGTAAAACTCCTTGCCACAGAAAGAGTGGGCAATTCAATGGGAATCAGGAGGGGTGCAGGCTTGGCCTCAAACCAGCTCTTATGAGATTTGGTAACGGTACTGGAGAGGGCACGTTGGATACAGATTATCAAAAGAACAAGTTTAGCTCTTTACCGGTAGTTGTTGACAGAAAAGAAAAGAAATACTACGCAGGTAGTGAAATCACTCCCCACGTTGATTAAGGAAAAGAAAGCCACTTTGGTACCAAGAACCGTAAAACTCCTTTACCAGCAGACAAAAAAGGCCCAGTCAGAGAAGTCCAATAGAGTACCAGAAGGAGGAAAGAAGTCACAGATCAACGCCAAAGATAAGTGATCTGAGAAAAAGGTGACCAAAGCCTATATTGAGGTTCAGTTCCAGATCAGTGTAGCATCCTTATTACGTCTATTGAAGATTAGCCTTATTGTGATTGTCCAATACAGTCATCTGTTATTATCTAGGCCATTTTTGCTCAGTAGAAAGAAGTTGAATTTAAATAACACAGGTTGTATTACACTGCCGGCATGTATAAGGAAAGGATATTGTTTTGTGTCCTGCACCACCCAATGGATGCAGAGACATACAACATCCCACCTGGGTTTCCTTTCCGTGACGAGCAGCACCTCAAGGTGAGGTCTCTAGAGTCCAAGTAGTCGCCAGGTTCCATTTTCTTTCCAAGCCGATCACTGTCGTGACTGTCGTGCAAAGGGTGCTCGGGGCAATGGCCACTACCTGAGCAAAAATTTCTGATCCGAACAAAAAGGCAATGTTAATTAACAAAGGTGCACTAACTATCCAGTAACCGCTAACTTGTACTGCTGATTGAGACAAGTCATCGCCCTTATAAGAGGGTTACAGTGCAGGGAGGAGGACCCTTGCTCTTGACACAAAGGCATGCCAATTAAAAAATTAGAAACAGCACCTGGAAGGAGCACGAGCCGCGTGGTGCATCGCATGAGGATAACATTGGGAGCAGAAATCCATGGAGCGCTTGCCTCTAGCACCAGCCTCTGCTCAATGTCTAGCTTGTCGCTCGTGGGAGCATCCTGGGGTCATAACAGGCATAATCGTGAATTCGATCGGTTCAAAGATCAAGCGCGGGAGAGCAAAAAACAGGAGAATCGACCGATCTTTTTAAGCACCTGGCAGAATAATGCGAATGGATAATAATAGAATTCGAGCATGCTAAAAGCCAGCAGCAGCAAGCTCTTCAATTCACCCCGGTTGAGACTTCTTTCACAGTCCCTGTATTCGTCTCCATCTACAAGAGGAGTCACAAAGCCAGGCAGGGCAGCACAGAGCATGGCACAGATGGCAGAGAGGGCAGGCTCGCTCCCAATAGACTCTGACACCAGCCTTGAACCGTTTGATGCTTCAATGCCCAAGGCGGAAATCAATGCCCTGTCCTTTCTAAAGGTGAGTTGAGCTTGTCGTCGCACAAATGCAAAGCACTCATTACAATTACACACCGCACAACCCAGCAAGCACTGCTGCAGGCTCGCACACCTACATCACTTGCACCACTTTTAAGACACATGCACTGAAGCTTGCAATCATGCATTGCCTGTTCACCAATCAAGGACAACCCGACATATGACGGACGCGGAACAATTGTGGCCATCTTTGATACGGGTGTTGATCCAGGTACGCACATCCATCTTCATGTAACATACGAATCAGGCGCGCAGCTTGCTTCAACGTACTTTGGCATAGTCCTTCCTCCTTGTTGCGTGTTAATGCATTGCACTCACAAGCAGAGGAAAACATAAGCTTCACTGGAAAGAAGCAAGTAAAATAAGCGTCTCTTGTCCGTGCCAAATTGTGCAGGTGCTGCTGGGTTACAAACCACCACGGATGAGAAGCCCAAGGTGAAACGATGGTGATTGCTTCTGTCATGTGACACTTACTTTGTGAACGTGGTCTTACGCATTTTGTCTTTTGCTCTAGTACTTTGACAATGGTGGGTGCCCCCATACCAACCCTCTCTCTTCCTGGACTTCCCATTGCATATCCTCAACTACTGCACCCCCTGTTCCCCCCATTTTTATGATCGCAGGTTTTAGATGTGATTGACTGCACTGGCTCCGGGGACGTGTCAACCAGCTGCATCAGAAAAGCAGGTGTGTTTCCGTCGCCTCTGCTTAAAAGTTAGCATGCTTGACAATTATCGCTGCGTAGCCATGTGTGTACACGTGTGTGTGAGTGTGTGTGTATGCGCGTGTGTTTGTGCGCACGTGTGTGTATGTGTGCGCAGTTTACATTTCTGTGAAAGTGCTGCAGGCCGTATTTCATGCGTACACCTTCAAAGGTTTCATTAGCTTACGAATGTTTGCTTGGAAGCAGGGGAAGATGGTACAGTGGAATCTCTCTCCGGCCGCCGCTTACCTGTAAATCCAACATGGACCAACCCTTCAGGTGAACAAAATAATTGACAAGGGTTGGATCGCTACTAGATACATGCCTGCAGGGCATACAGGCTAGCCATCATGTCAGTAATTTCTCCGCGGTGATGAAGGGTCAAAGTGAAACGGAAGTGCAGTCAGTTGTTGTCTTGGTTTGAATGTGCTGGATGTACCATGCAAAATGTAAAAAGCAGCTTACAAACCAACTAGCATTCTCAGTATTTGATATGTTCCACCAGCCGAAACTGTCTCTGGACACTTTTCAAGCCACTTGCTCAACATTGGTCAACAGGGGATTGGAGGGTTGGCCAAAAGCTTCTGTTCGAGCTCCTTCCTGGAAGTGTGGCCAACCGCGGTAAGGTGAGAACACACATCAGGGTTTCTTGACCTCATGATGCTGATAAGGCATTAAGGACGTGGGCTTCATCCCAGGTCTTCCATTTGTTGTTCTCTTCCATTTTCATTGCGGAGAGAATGGCATCTCAATTTACATAGCTGGCTCTCATATATGCCCCCGTCTCATCCTAGAGAGGCAAGTGCCTGAAACGGCTTGCTGAGCATTAAAGAGTTCAATAAGTTCCGTATATGTGCAGGCTGAGCGCAAGAAGCATTGGGAGGAGTTGCAGCGTGCAGCGTTGGCAGCAGCGAGCCAAGACTTGGCTGTGTTTGACAAGGACCCCAAAAAAGGTGAGCTCGTGCAAGCCTGCCTCATAGAAAGACCCGTACTTGTGTAATGTAGGTACTATTCATTGCCTACCCTATTACATATTATGTACATAGCACCACAGGCCCCTTTTTGGGGCAACGATCTTGGCAGTCCACTTATAAATTGTCCCCCCCAAAAGCCAATTCTCGCCTGAATGCAATTGCAGCTGAAGCATCCAGCGAGAAAGAGCGAGAGCGTGTTCGTAGTGAGCTTGAGGGCCGCATTTCTCTTCTTAAGGATGCTGCCAAAAACCTTGACGACCCAGGCACGTTCTGCTTTGTCTGTGTGCACTGGCGTTTGTGCGTTTGTGTTTGCCAGTAAACCTCATTGCTTGTGTGCGTACGTACTTGAATTGTATGTTGCATGTGTGTTTGTTTTTGCACGCGCTCAGACTTGTTATGATTCCATTGGAGAGTCGACCATTTGTCAGTAATAGAACATGCAATATGTCATTATGTCATCATGTATTTGTAGCCTGCAGGAACAAATGTTACAGTGCACAATTTCTGTACCAATGATCCGTCCTTTTTAATCACACGTTTATGCGATCAAACATGTCTCAGGTTCACCTGACCACATCCTAGTTGTCTGCCTTCTTCTCCTTTTCTTGGTTTCCTTGGCCTGATAATTTGCATCCTCACAAAAGAACACAAACCTTCCTGCCATTTGCAAGCAATGAAGTGCACTGCACCCACGTGGTTGTGCAATCCATATGCATGATTGCAGGCCCCAGTATTGATGTTGTGACTTGGTTTGACGGCGAAGTTTGGAGATCGGCTCTTGACACCTCGGACTTCACCCCTGCTCCTCCTGGGGCAGCCCCAGAAAAGGCGGGCACACTCAAGGATTTTGAGCCCCTCACAAACTTCAAGACCGAACGCAGGTAGGGTTGAGAGCTGGGACTGGAGTATTATAGGTACATGATGGTGCGTGGGACTCTTGCCTTTTACTTCAGATTAAGCCTGCTCAAATGTCTGGATAAGTAAAACAAAATTTTGACACAAACTAGCTTGAAGTTTGGCAAATCACAGACTCCATGCAACCTCGCTCCCCCACACTCCCCCGCATCATTTTCGCCTAATCTGTACCGCTCTGAATGCACGCTCTTTGCCTTTTTTCTTTGAAAGGTACGGCACGTTCCCCGACCCTTACGCGACCAACTTTGCCATCAACATTTACGATGAGGGCGCCATTACGTGCATTGTCGTCGACTCTGGAGCACATGGTTCCCACGTAGCAGGTCAGTGCGTGCGCGACAGCACAAGAAAGAGCAACGCCTCTTCCAAGATCAGGCACATGCATCGTCATCAACTCTGAAACACACAGCTCCTGTGTAGCTGGTGTGTGTGTGTGTGTGCGTTCGTATTTGTGTATGTGTATGTGTGTGTGCGTGTGTGACAGCCTGTGAAGTACAAAGCAGAACTCAAATCTTTTGTCTCTCACGATCTACAACCTGGCACAGTCAATACTCGCAATGCCATTCGTAGCCAACCTTTCCTTGCCTTTTTCCATCACAGCCTTTCCGACTTGTTTCCAGCTCTTGCTGGTTATTGTCACGCAGAGCTCCTCTTTACATGTACGCAAACCACTGATTGCAGGCATCACGGCTGCTCATTTCCCCCAGGACCCAGGCATGAATGGAGTGGCCCCAGGTAACAGATTCACGTAGGCTCTGCGAGATTCAGCATGCGGAGTGTCCATGTTTTTACACCATCTGAGCCAAAGTGACTAAACGTATTACTTGTCTGACCCAGCTTTGAACTTGCTCGTAAAACCTGCAAGCTTTCCCTTCAGCACAAATTTTTCACATCAATACCAGTGCTCTAGTGCCGTTTCCAATATCAACCCACACCCTGGGCACTTGCTCTTTCATTCAAACGTTTTACAGGCGCACAACTCATCTCCTGCAAGATAGGGGACACGCGCCTTGGATCCATGGAAACAGGTGTGGTTCACGTCAGTCGGACAAGTAAGCAACAACTAGGTGTTAACCACCCCAACTAGGTGTTACCCATCCCAACTAGGTTATAACCACCCCAACTAGGTGTTGACCACCCTATGTGTCAGTTTAGGGTTAGTAAACCTCTTTGGATTGAACACATTCAAAATTTGAAAATTGGATGAGGTCCAGGCAAAAAGCTAAAAGAAAGAGGAGCAAATTAATGGTGCTGAAAACGGACCATTGCATTTGTTGAAAGCACGAAAGAGCTTGTGAAAGAAAGGCATCCATTTCATATAATCAGGAAGCAGTGCATTTGCAGATCCTTGCGTAAAAAATTGCAAAGCTTCTATTTATATGGAACTTGTGCTATTTTCCATGCGATTGGCGAGGAAAGGAAACAAATAGGAAGACGGTGTTCGTTTTTTTCAGTTTGTTACGTGCTCAGACATACATTCGAGGAAATGTATTGAGCCCCTCTGCATTGCAGTAGTAGGAGTTCATATATGATGCGTGCACTTTCTTTGTCCTTAATGCTTGCTGCAAGTTACTGGATGCTCACCTTGCTCTCATAGCCTCTCACTGATGCGCGCACGCCAGGTACTGGCTGCACGCGTGCCCTCATTGCGACGCTGGAGCACAAGGCTGACTTAATCAACATGTCCTTCGGGGAGCCTACGACCACGCCCAACGGCGGCAGGTGATGTTGGACTTTTTGAAGATGAAGCAGGAGCGTCGTGCTTCTTTCGCCGAAGCGCAACTTTACCCCTTGTTGATGGGTCGGTGCATGCCAATCCTCATTGTGAGACCTCAAATAACACCTCTCATTCCATGCCTGCCTGCACTTCTTTTTTTTCACAGGTTCATCGTCTTTACTCACCTCACTTCACTTCACCTCACTTTACTTCACTTCACTTCATCGACTTTACTCACAGGTTCATCGACCTGGCCAATGAGATTGTGCACAAGCATGGTGTGATCTTCGTGTCCAGCGCTGGCAACGCAGGGCCTGCTTTGACAACAGTTGGGGCGCCAGGTAAGAGTGCCTGTTGTCACCACGGCACCGTTCAGGCCGCTGCTTTGTCTGACGAGCACACAAAGAGCACAAACAGGCCGCCGCTTTATACCACGTGCCTGCATTAAGCTCACATTATTTTCAGGCAGGCAGGCACGCTGCTGCAAGTGTGTCCACATGCAGGCTTTGAACTTGCCGTGCGTTTGAAACAGGTGGGACCAGCAGCAGCATCTATGCCATTGGTGCATACGTCAGCCCATCGCTGGCAGAGGCGGGCCATAGCGTGCTGCAGATACCCGGGGCCGGCACACAGGTGAGGCAAGGGCCAAAGTTCGCACCTTGTATGCTTAATGACTAAGTGTGGGTCAAGACCTCGCCCAGACTCGCCGAGTGCAAGGCTCGCCAAGCCTCGGCGAGCCTCTTTCCTGGTGTAGAAGACACTCGTCGGCCAGCAAGGGACCCACTTTTGGGGGGGAATCAGCCCCATCTCCAGGAATTTCCAGAAATTTCCCCAAAATTCCCCAGAATTCAATGTAATTAAAATGTTTTCAATGAAGCCAACATTACATCAGACTGATGAAGAGGATTTTAAGTGTATGGACTTGGATGGGGAAGGGGCTGTCATCTATGGCACTCAGTCCTACAATGGAGAGTCCTCAACATCTGATGATGTCTTCCAGCACGTCAAGGGCTGCAAAGAGAAAGGTAAAAACTGGTGGTGGCAGTGTGTGCGCGTGGTGCTCGTGTCTGTGAAGGGGAACTCTGAAGTCATCTGCCAATTACAGTGCAAGTGCTGCGACACAATTCTCAGCCCCTCCAACCCCTCAATTCCTGCAAGACTTACTTGAAGAGCAGGAACTGTCATGCCCCAAACCATCAACCGCGTCAACTTCTGGCGCTATTGTGTGAGCATGCATGGCTTTCGAGTCTTGTCGCGCGTCGCAGCCAAGCTGCATGCACCCCACTGCATGTGCTTGCGAGCGCAACTGGTCAGCTTGGGGCCAGCTGTACACCAAGCTGCGCTCCAAGATGGCAGTAGAGCACGCAAGGAAGCTCATCTAAGTGCACAGCAATGGCAAGGAGAGTGGCAAGGAGAGGGAGGACATGGACTTGTGCCTAAACCTGCTAGAGGAAGAGGCATAGGCAGCAGCAGTAGCGTAGGTAATGGGGCAGTAACAGGCAGTGTGCAGCTGTATGGGGGGGGAGGGGCTACCAAAATTTCCGTTAACTGAAATTTCCTGGCTGACACGTCCATATTTTAAACCAAGTCTCATCATTAATAACTTATATTTATTTTAACTTAACACCAGGAAGAGTTAACAGGGGTGTGCAACACTTCTGGGGGGGGTATAACTGCTAACCGGATTTTCCTGGCTCACATGCCCATATTTTCCACCCGGTCTCAACGTTAATATTCATTAATATGTATAAGCTAAAAGCAGAAAAAAGTCGGCTCAACCCAATTTTTAATCAAAATTTCCAGCTAGGGCCTCCCCAGCGAGTACCGAGTTTCGTTGAGGCTCGCCGAGCCTCGCTGGCAAAGTCAGACACCCTATTTACCACCCTTACTAATGACTAATGATCAAAAGAACAATACTCAACTTGAGCTCCTTGCTGCAAGTCCATCTCGCCCTAGGCTCTTCTTGCACCTCTATTCCCTCTGTTTCCCTGCTCCTCCTCCTTCCTTGCCATTTCGGTACACCTTCCCCCTATGCAGTACACAGACGTGCACATTCTGAGCGCTTTTCTCCTTTCTCCTTCCAGCTCTTCCCCTTGCACCATCTCTCACTCCTTTTTGTTGTGTTTAGGCGGGTTGAATACAGTGGAGGAAGACGGCCTTGCAGAAAAACCAAAAGACACTATAGCTAACACACTGCTAACCCACCGATACCTAAACGTTCCCTCCTGCCTCTCTGTGTTTCCATAGTACAATTGGTCCTCACGCGGGCCGACGGCCGATGGGGATTTTGGCGTAACCTTCTCTGCTCCGGGGGGCGCTATTGCTCCAGTGCCTACGTGGACGCAACAGAAGCGACAACTGATGAACGGTACCTCCATGTCTTCGCCCTGCGCTTGCGGAGGCATTGCGCTCCTGCTGTCAGGCATGAAGCAGGTGAGGATGTGGTCGGTGCGGCCAGTGGTGTATACATGGCGCGTGTTGAGCCAGAGCGTATGCCACTGCTGTATGGTGCCTTGTGGATACCTCGCTTGCAATACCCTAAAAACACAGTGCTTTATTCAGCTGCCTTGCTGTGATGCATAGATTGAGCGTACTATAAGCCTCGTTTATTATTGGGTTGCTTGAAGTTAAGCTGTAACTGTGTATGTGCTGTTTGCTTATGTCAAAGCCAGATCAGAGGAACAGTTGGCCCATTTCCAATCAACGCCCCAAAAGGCAGTGGAATGTTTGCATGGAACCCAATTACTTCCTCTCTTCGACATTGTGTTCTCTCACAGGAGGGGGCAGCAGTCATGGGCCCTATCAGCCCAGCTCGTGTGCGCCGTGCAATTGAGGCCACCTGCTTAAAGGTTGGGGAGGGCAAGGACGAAGATGTGCTCACGTACGGTGCGGGCCTTATCCAGGTGTGGTTTACTCCTTGCTCGTTTCTTTACTTTGACGTAGTAAGGACGCGTGGAGTGAATGGTGGGTGACACAATTGGGTCAGCGCGTGATATGTCTCCTGCAATTGCGATGTGGCACACCGCCAAACACGTGCTGCAAGTTGCCTTTTAGAGAGCAGTCCAGCCTTCTTTGCTCAGCCTGTGCTGTTTTCATCCCTCCTTCTGCTCTTTTTATAATATGCTGCGCAGATTGACGCCGCTTTTGACTACTTGCGCAAAGCCGCTGCGGCAGATATGCCTGACTTCCGTTACGGTATGTATGGGGTGTGGCACCTCCCCACCTTGCGTTGTTTCAACACCAATGCACAAATTTGTATGCTAATATATTGCCCCTTGTAATGTTGCAAGGAGTGGAGCCTTGATTGCATCGGTCCATGCAGCAAGCAAGTGTGTTTGCATGCCTGGTTTCAGGAATCTAGGTGCTTTGATTCCTCTAAAGGCTCATAAATGCACAAAAAGCCTATATCCTGGAACTCCAAAGGAACAGAACGGTTCTTACTGCAAGCACGCCTTTAAACACTTGCAGATGTCAAAGTGTCGCCCGCTGGGGTTTCTGGTCCCCCCGGAGGCTTAAGGGGCATTTACATGCGTGAGCCTTCTGAAACCCGTGCGCCACGCGCCTTCACAGCTACAATCACGCCCAAGCTGCATGAGGTACGACCTATGTACCTCTGTTTCTCAGCAGCTGTTGCATGCAGTATGTGCTTTTGCGTCATTGCTGCGGTAGGAGCAATGAGAAGAAGACACGTACTCAAAACTTGTAAATTAACTTTATCAGCCGTAACCATGTCCAAAATGCATGAGGTTTCTGAGCATTAGCAGTTGGAGGACATGCATGCATGTACGTTGAGAGTGCACGAGAGTACCCCCTGCTTTCACAGACACCATCGTGCCCTAAGATAAACACGCAAGGGTCATGTAGGTATATGATCATTTTGGGAGCTGGTGCCTGGTGATGCAAGTATAGCAGGGTAAAATATTGCACCTCTTCGGGATGCGAGGCCTAAAGAGAGCGTAAATAGTTTTGAATATGGACGCATAAAGTATGGCTTACTGCATTTTAATATAAAACAGGCCATGCACAACGCACATTCATGCACGCATGGCTAAGTAGTGAAATTATATCAGTGCAACAAATTAAGCATGCTAACTTTTAGGCAGAGGCGACGGAAATACACCTGCGTTCCTGATGCAGCTGGTTGACACGTCCCCGGAGCCAGTGCAGTCAATCACATCTAAAACCTGCGATCATAAAACTGGGGTGAACAGGGGGTGCAGTAGTTGAGGATATGCGATGAGAAGTCCAGGAAGAGAGAGGTTGGTATGGGGGCACCCACCATTGTCAAAGTACTAGAGCAAAAGACAAAATGCGTAAGACCACGTTCACAAAGTAAGTGTCACACGACAGAAGCAACCACCGTCGTTTCACCTTGGGCTTCCCATCCGTGGTGGTTTGTAACCCAGCAGCACCTGAACAATTTGGCACGGACAAGAGACGCTTATTTTACTTGCTTATTTTACTTGCTTCTTTCCAGCAAAGCTTATGTATTCCTCTGCTTGTGAGTGCAATGCATTAAAACGCAACAAGGAGGAAGGACTATGCCAAAGTATGTTGAAGCAAGCTGCGCGCCTGATTCGTATGTTACATGAAGATGGATGTGCGTACCTGGATCAACACCCGTAGCAAAGATGGCCACAATTGTTCCGCGTCCGTCATATGTCGGGTTGTCCTTGATTGGTGAACAGGCAATGCATGATTGCAAGCTTCAGTGCATGTGTCTTAAAAGTGGTGCAAGTGATGTAGGTGTGCGAGCCTGCAGCAGTGCTTGCTGGGTTGTGCGGTGTGTAATTGTAATGAGTGCTTTGCATTTGTGCGACGACAAGCTCAACTCACCTTTAGAAAGGACAGGGCATTGATTTCCGCCTTGGGCATTGAAGCATCAAACGGTTCAAGGCTGGTGTCAGAGTCTATTGGGAGCGAGCCTGCCCTCTCTGCCATCTGTGCCATGCTCTGTGCTGCCCTGCCTGGCTTTGTGACTCCTCTTGTAGATGGAGACGAATACAGGGACTGTGAAAGAAGTCTCAACCGGGGTGAATTGAAGAGCTTGCTGCTGCTGGCTTTTAGCATGCTCGAATTCTATTATTATCCATTCGCATTATTCTGCCAGGTGCTTAAGAAGATCGGTCGATTCTCCTGTTTTTTGCTCTCCTGCGCTTGATCTTTGAACCGATCGAATTCACGAAAATGCCTGTTATGACCCCAGGATGCTCCCACGAGCGACAAGCTAGACATTGAGCAGAGGCTGGTGCTAGAGGCAAGCGCTCCATGGATTTCTGCTCCCAATGTTATCCTCATGCACCATGCAGCTCGTGCCTTCCAGGTGCGCATGGAAGATGTGTACAGGGTCAATCTGAATGCTACAAGCCCTCTCATTTTGCTGCTGCAGCCACGTGATATTTAAGTAGTACAACGTTGCTTGATGATTATCCTAGTATATTGCTGACATTCTTTTGTCAGGCAAGGCCACACCCTAATCACCTCGTAAACCTTTCCAGAAACCTGAGGATGATATCTACAGGTTGTCACAACCCACCATGTTTGCCAAACCCCTACAAACTTTTAAATGACAAAAGAACCATTGCGACATTTGTACAGCTAGAGGCCCCTCATCCCAGGGCGTTCCTGCATATTTAAGATTTTGCTCTGATGTCTTTAGAATCCTGTTGCAGCAGCATAACAGTCTGTGTTCCGCGCATCATGCAACATGCAGGTGGGTGTCAACCCTTGCGGTCTGCCTCCTGGCCTGCACGTGGGTCATGTTGCAGCGTACGATGCCGCACAGCGCTGGAGGGGACCGCTGCTGAAAATCCCCGTGATAGTCATCATGCCGCTGCAGGTATGTTGTTGCTCAACTCCACACTAGCCTGCAAGTGGTGTGGCATAAGCAACAAAAGGAAGCGTCGGACATCGGGGTAATGTAGGTAATATGGCATCCGTGGAACAGGCTGACCGTCTCCTTGCACACCCATCTGAGTCGCACTTGGCACTGACAATGCGCCTGTTTACTTTCCAATACCACTGCAGGTGCCAGGCAGCTCCATCCCTGCCCCTCAGCCCCAAGCAGCCGATGCAGTCATGGGTGCTCCTGAGATGCCTGCCACAGACCCACCACAAGGTGTGCTGTGTACACTTTGGATGCTACTTGCTGGCTTGTCTATTTGCTGGCGGGCACATAACCTTGAGCCCTCTATTTTGTACCCATAAGCGACGAGCTGATGCGTTGATAACCCTGTACTTGCTGTCTGAATGAGTACGCACGTGCGCATTTGCGTGTGCTACAGAAAAAGGAAGGGGCAGGACACTCCTGATTCCATGCACGTGTGACACCTTCTTCACAATTTATCCACTTATGCACCATTTTGTGCAAAGCCTTGTTTAACCAAATAGCTCAACATCTTTGGTCTTTGCATCACGATGGCGGTAAGTACTTGCAATTTTTCCGTCCGTGCTTTCACAGGTGGAGCTGGCAGCGCAGCACCTGCCGCAGCAAGTGAAGACCAAGGCAAGTGCTGTGTCCAAAACATTGCTGTGTGCAAAAAAATAGAAAGTACGTTGGCAGTAAAACCACTCCACACGTAATTAAGGAAAAGAAGCCACTTTAGTATTGAGAACCGTAAAACTTTCCACCACTGAAAGGGGAGGAATCTTTGGAGTTCAGGAGGGTTGCAGGCTTGACCTGAAAACGGCTCCTGATGAGGGTGGTTATGTAAATGGCTCATAAATCTCAAAGACTACCCTGTCAGGGTCAGCTCTATTGCACACCAGCACTTCATTTGTACGTATGAGCTGCCTGGGTTGCCAAGAAAGATAAAACTCCTCAGCAACAGTCATCCAGGACCCCCTGTTTGCTCCTTTTTCATGTAGGGAGTGCTGCCGATGCTCAGCTGCCAGCACTTGGGCTGGGACCCTTGAGCTTCAGTGCAGGCACAGAGCATCGTGTGTTTGTTGCGGTGCCAGAGGGGGCAACCTGGGGAGAGATGGTGCTCAAGGCTGGGGCTCACGACACACCCAAAGTAGGTTGGTGCTCTTTGGGGGGTATATATTCTGCCCAAGGTCGTTCGGCACTGTTGTACGTGTGCCAGTGGGAGTATGCATCTCACAGGCATGTATATTTTGTGTCCCAGTTTGCCTTGTCGATTTGTTCCACTGTTCTCACGTGCTCACATCCACACACTGTGTGCCTGCGCCCTCTTGCAGGTTTTCCTGATCAGGGCTTCGCAGCTCGCTCCAGCATCAAGCTACAAAGAGTTTGAAATGAGGACAATGGTGTGTGTATATATTTGTGTATATATCTGTGTGTGTGTGCTCCTCATCTCAAGAAAGTTGGTAAAAACAACACATGAATCATGGTCATCTGCGACAGACACAACGTTATCTTTCTCACTCTCCGCCATCACATTTCCTATCATACTTCTCACCTTTCCTTGCCTTCCTTCCTTTCTGATCAGTGTATTCAGCGGCCACGTGTTTTCAGCGGCCACAGTTTTTCAGCAGCCACGATTTTATATTTAACTTTTCTTAGCGTTGATCTTTTGGGTGGTTTCCCTTCTCCATGGTTGTAACCATGTTGCTTCGATCAAGCAAGAATTGCCTTCAAACTATTTGCTGTGTAGGTGACCCTGTCCTCTGGCTCAGAGTGGTCTTCCAATTTCAAGCTAATTGGTGGAAGTACCATGGAAATCACACTAGCACAGGCAAGTTTATGGGTGTGCATTTGCATTCCGGAATGCATTGCAATCCAGACACTTGGTGCTATCCATAGGCAATACTTGTTTGGGGAAAGGCCATGCTTTGAAGGACCAAACACACTTGACGAAAGCGTGCTTCACTAGGCACAACCTGTTTTAAAGAATTAAGGAAGTGTGGCATGAGGCGAAAGGGGTCCTTTCCTATGCACTTCACAAGGGTTAGCTAACTTTAGGTAACGCATGGCAGAGACAGAATGCTCCACGCGTCTTTAAAAATGCACAGCCATTGATGCCTTGCTGCTCCTGCACATGTTATGTTTGCTCGCTTTTGTTTGCATTCTTGTATTTCATGTTAGAAGCCGGGTCCCTTGCTGCAAGCCCCAGCCATATGCCAACCTGCAAATTTATGAGGAAAAGGGGATCATGATGTGGCCAGCATTTTGCACCATTATCGACATATTCCATAACTTAACCCACTGAATTCATTATTGCCTTCATATCATTATTGCATTCATAACACACAAGTTGCCTGACACAAATCATTCAACACACGACGACTGAGGGAGTGTGACTTCCACAACGTCTCCATGGTCAATGGTGAATGTAATGCACCTGGAGATGAGTGCACCAAGTTTGCCAGATATGTCAATCAGCCCGTGTGTGTGCGTTCCTGGAACTGTAAATTGATGAAGCCTGAGCGACCCCCAGCTGTACCAATGTGCAGTTTTGGACGAGCCCTGGGTCATCATCAATGTCTGGAGAGCTGTCCTTCCATGGTGTGGCTGTGGCCAATGCAGAGTCCCTTGCCATTGATGGAGCAGCAGGATTTTCAAAAGTTGTGGTAAGTATTGGCCATCGTCCACGTGCTCGGGCCTCCTAGAATATTGTGGAAGCCAAAGCGCTGTTGGGAATCACAAATGAGTTGTTAAGGTTTACTAAAGAATACGTGGTTAGCAGCTTGGAAATGCGTGGTTATCTGTGTCCAGCATCATCAAGTTCGCGACTTTTCACGTATTTTAACGAACCCTAAAAATTCTGTTTGCGAGCTATTGAATATTAGTCGAATTATAAGCCCTTTTTTTGAAATGTTGGGTCCGAAATCCCAAAATGCAGGAAAGAGCCTTAGATGGCCGTCAAGCGTTCTGATTTTTGTGCACTGGTTGATTATGATATCTTACGCTTTGGAGGATTTAAACCATTGAAAATCCTTTTCAAAATTGCACATCAAACGGCTCGAATAGTTCGATGATTTTATAATTTTCTTGAATATCAATGTACCCTCCTCGCTCCCAAAAAAACGAAATGAATAATCCTGGTAAAACATATCGCAGACCAATTAAGACATTTCCAATTGAGCGTGCAAGCCGCAATCTTATTGATTGACCACACCAATTCAGCACCAATTTTGCAGAGGTGGTCAACTGGGGAAATGTCCAAATATGTGCCCTTTTTGCACTCGGAAGCCAGCCATCCACTGCCCCTTTATCTGATTGGTGCCTTTTTTGCTTTAAATTGAAGCTGGCATTATGAGTTACACGAGGATGTGCTTGGATTCATGTGGGTCGCTCTGTGTGCAAATTGGCAGGGCTGAAAGCCCACAGTGACCACCAAAACCCTAAGAAGGTGGCTTTGCATGGGAAAACAGCATATGTTGGCCTACATCCCCAAGTAGTTGACTGTTTCACTCCATTTCTTTTGCAATGATGTTTGTTTATTATAAGGACTCTATAACACCAAAAACCATGTGATTTGGTAATGTGGGTGGCCTGCTAAGGAGATTTTGTGGTGAAAATTAGGGTTCACGCCGCAGGCAACCAGACATTTCTGCCAATATCGGCAACATTAAAGCTCAGGTGCTATCCTACCTCTGGGAACTGAGCTTGATTGTTGCCAGTTATGGCCACCATACTCAATTCACATTTCTAAAACACCCCCATTTGGGGCCTCAGATGACCACCTTTGCCAATTTTGGCCTCAAAAATCCAGCAACAAAGTTTGGTCGGCAGTTGTTGTCAATAATATGGGCCTCAAACAGTGCCCCTGCCTCAAATTTGATACCGTCAAAAAGTATGAGAGTGGCATTGACCTGTATTGGGAGCCGGCTGGAATGGGTCCCTAAGTATGACTGCCGTTCTGCCAAGTGGATGGTAAACAGACACCGGCCCCACAAAGTTCCTAACAACGCCAAAAATACTTTTGAAGTTTAATGGTATGGACATTAAGGTGACACCAGTATGCTCAGGACAGGTGATGATAGGGTGGGGTCCTCTAGATGTTTGAGGATCTTATTAGCACAAATGGGGGAAGCGCAAGCGGGGGAAGAGGATACTGTGGGGGGATGACTGGAGGCTGTCCCCATGAACGGCCCACCCCTTCGCAAGCCAAACAGTCCCAATAAGCCAAATTTAATTCTATATCCCCTTTCCTTTCACCATTTTGGGACAGCTATTTGTTTTCTTCACTTGTCTACAAAGAAAGCAGGCAGAAAGCAGAAAGACCCAGTGAATGGCCTGCTAGAAAATTTTGTTACAGTACAGAAACAGACATTATTGCCCAGAAACTGCACCAAATCTGTGACCTCTAAATTTTAAAATCCTTGATAATTCGCCCCGCAACTCTGGTTTGAAATGGAGCCGATCAAGCTCTAGCCAAAATTGCTTGCATGTTGCGCTGCACAAATCTGAACCAAAATTCAGCCAGGCCGTCAATTGGCCCCATTTACATTTTATATTAATCTGTATTTAACCCCGCAACTCTGAGAGCAAAAACTGTGCTGAAATTCGAAGCGGGTAGGGAGCTACATATTTTCATTCTTTTTCCCTTGTTTCCCTTGTGTGAGTACCTCCCACTCGCCGGCATTCCCAGTGCCCCTGCCCCAAATCCGACATTGCAGCATTGTTATATAACACTTATAATGCTTATATTCTGAAGCAGAGGTCGATCAGGGCAACTTCAGAAATGCACTTTTCCCTGCCAAAGTGGGTGCAAAATACCAGAGGTGGACAACTCCCTCCAAAATGGGCATGTTTATCAAATGTTCCCCGCGTATGGGCCCCCAAATTTGGCAGCTTCAAACTAGGCATCAAAATGTTCTAGAGCACTCCTGCTGAGGCTGCCTTATTTGGGGGCACATGCCTGGTAAGCCGCAACGTGCACCCCACTTTTTACCACAAATTCTTCATACCAGATCACCACTGCACCAATCTAGATTTTTTTATGGTTTATTTTAGAAAAGAATATCCTTGCAACAAAATGAAAGAAAATGGCTGAATGGTTGGTGTTTTATAAGAATTTGAGGCTTGCCTTCTGAATGCAAAAATGCACATTTTCAGGCATTTCCTCCGTTAACCCCCTCTGGCAAAATACGCACCCGGGCCCCACGCAGCCCCCCAGAATGCCATATTTCCAGCAAGGGTTTAGATATAACATCAAGTATTTTGCATTTAGATGAGGTATAGGGGGCTTTGAATTGGGTGGAGAGCTAAGTGAGACTGGTTGGGGGGGTTAATTCATGGAGACGGCCCGGACAGAAACGCTACCTTTACCTTTTCCCCTACAGGTTTGTTTATTACTTTTATCATCTCATGTCATTCACCTGCGTGCTCCATCCATTTCCTTACAACCGCATCACCCTCTTGCTTGGCCCCCCCTTACAGATCCACGCTCCCCTACGCAATGAACGTGTAAAGCCAGACGCCAAGCTCACACACGTGCTCATCCCTGTGCGTCCTGTGGCCCCCACCAATGGGAAGGCAAGCCTGATGGAGCCCATGACCACACAGAGGGGTAAGGGTCAGAACATCCTGTGCGCTGGCCAACCATTAGAATCACCGTAACTAGGAGCAGTAACGTGGTAGTTTGTGGTAGCCTGAAATCAGAATTGCCGTGAACTAGGAGCATAAACGAGTAGATGTGGTAGTCTAAAATTAGAATCAACGTAGTCTAGGAGCAGCAAGTGGGAAATTGTGTACCTTTTGTTGGATTGGTTTTGAGTGTAATTGAACAAGCCCTACTCCCCAAAAATGATGAGAGCCTGTAACACCTTGCACTGGCCCAAACTTGGAAATGCATCGTGTCTCCAAATTGCAAGGCGTGCCACTATTGCGTGTCGTGCAACTGGTGGTGAGCACCAAATGAATAAGCCTCCAGTTACTCAGAGAGAAGGAAAGCTTAGAACGTGGCAATCTGCTGTTGTGTGGGCCATCCTGCTATTTCTTCCTTGCCGTGCAAGGCATTAAGATGTCTGGGCCTTGCTGGGTACTTGGCAGAAAGGATTTTGATAACAGTTCCAGGAACACCATAACACCATCACCTATGTACACACTCTTGTCTGTTGTCTCCCTGTATTTTTGCGATCTCTTTTCCTTTGTTTAGTTACATGTGTAAGCACAATTTCATGGTTCTGCAGGAAATGACTTGTTAAGTGCTTGAAACTTGGGGAGGGGGTGGAGCTGTATTGTATGTTGTACACAACGTACTCTCAGGCATGTTGTCAAGTGTAGGCATTTTATAATACATTTCCCAATTCATCTGTGCTCAGTGGTTCACACGCCTGAACTTTCATTTTCATCCAGACATGTTGCCAGACGGACGTGTTGGGTATCGCATGATTCTGACCTACAAGTTTACTCCAGCGGAGAGCGGGAAGCACAAGATCACGGTTCCCGGCGTTAACACTCACATTTATGACAATGCTCTTGAAAGCCAGATGTACATGGTGCGTACCCTTTTCTCTTGCATAATGTACTTGCACAATCATGTGCACATGCGTCCTTGTGTGGACCTTAGGGGGAGGGGGGAGGCGTGGTGCCTAGTCTTGATGCCTTGTAATTTTGTAACCATGCACAGACACGCTTGCATCAACTGTGATGGCAAAATGCATGTTATAATTTAGTTCAGGTTACATCTCCAGCCACGGCGGCAGCCTAATTGTATCCATGCCCGACAAATGAATGTTTGACACTTCTGTGCACCAGGTGATTGAGCCTGAGACGAAGCGCGTTATCAAGGTTGACGATGCGTACCCAGAGTTTTTCCAGGTACAGCCTGATCAATATCTGATCGTCATAAAAATTGATGGAGGTGTATTTGAAGGTTACATTTATAGTTTGTTGTTGTTGTTGTTGTTGTTGTTGTTGTTGTTGTTGTTGTTGTTGTTGTTGTTGTTGTTGTTGTTGCTGCTGCTGCTGCTGCTGCTGCTGCTGTTGTCGTTGTTTAAAGCCATCTAGCGCTTGATCAGAAATTGTAGCCTGCCTTTGAGCTCCACTATAAGGCTGTACGACCTAAAAGGCCCACACCTATCTCACTTGTACAACCTACGTACTGCGTACCCTGCACACCATACCTACATGCACACAGTTGAACGCTGGTCAAGAAGTTGAGATTCGGCTTGCTCTTCGTCATGAAGACAGTGAGCTGCTTGAGCGCATGAGTGATAAGGCGCTGGTGAGTTTTTTTAACTGTTGGGTTCAGGGTGGACCTGGACCCTGCAATATTTCGCAGGCAGCAAGCATTATTTTGATGCAGCTCTCCCACGCATTCCGTTCACTGTCTGTCTTGTCCTATTTTGCAGCCATAACATGCCCCTCCTCTCCTGACTCATACGTGTCTTACAGGGGGGGTACAATCTGTGTCGACTGCTTAGTGACAGACATTGCCACAGACATGTGCGCTCACACTCTTGCACAGACACTTACACACAACACACATGCACACGCGCACACACACACCCCTACACATGAGGTCAACCATCTATCCTCAGGTAATCAAGCGCAAGCTGGAGTCAGCCATTGTGCTACCTGTGTACAGTTGCAAGCGAGCTGCAGTGACAGGCACTGGCAACACAGTCAACGAACACCTTCTCCGTGCCGGTGAAAGCGCAGCTCTTTTTGTGGGCCAAGCTCCGGACGGCAAGCTTCCCAAAGATGCCACTGCTGGTAATAAATTGTGTACGGACCATTAGCCTGCACATGCATTTTGACAACACAAACAGCATGTGATTAGGAGACTCTGCACAAGTTGACCAGACCATGGGTGCCCAGCTAAAACTCTGCTTTCCTCCAAATTAAATAGTGCTTCGGAATCTGAAGTACTGTGCATGCCGTATTTCAAGTACTTGTACTTGCCTAATCCTGAAGCATTGCCACCTTTACTCACTTTTGTCCAGGTAGTAGTGAGAAGCATGCCACTTGATACTTGAGCCACACGTTTTCCGCCACACAGAGCCTGCTCCTTTGGCTCTTGTTGCTCCATCCGCTGTGTGAAACATGATAGAGTTTTATACCTGTCAAGCTTAGCTTCTTTGCTC
>Ga0307947_1000946_pt1:0-10000 | contig 22162 bp, 30 predicted proteins | sample OrgLakmetagen232_FD_201840 | JGI IMG/M metagenome (GOLD analysis project Ga0307947, IMG submission 201840) | Saline water microbial communities from Organic Lake, Antarctica - #232 | ecosystem: Environmental > Aquatic > Non-marine Saline and Alkaline > Saline | place: Antarctica: Organic...
TGTTTCCATAGTGCATCCCTTGGAATGGTGTCATAGGCTTGTTTAAAATCAATGAAAGCAGCGTGCAACCTAGGCGACCCATTGGGTTTAATTGTTCGTGCAGCATGTTGGAAGTGTGTTTCTCTGCCTGCATAGTGTTTCCTATTAAAACTGCCATTGGTATATAAACTTAATACAGTTACTTTAGTGATGGGCACTCCAGACTGTTCAAGACTTAATCATTTGGTTCAAGCACCTTAATCATGCTGGCTGTGTCATCACTACCAGCGGAGTCTTTTCTTTTCTTTCCAGGCACGTCAGGATTTTTTGGCCCGCGGCTGTAAGTGGCACCACCTTTTCATTTGCAGAGTATAAGTATAAGCTTTCTATTGGCAGTGATATGATTACAATCCATTAACATGACATTCCATTAATGTGCTGAGACAATCTTGAAGTTGACAATGAAGATATCAGAATCAAAACAGAGCCACTAGCTAATGCATTTCCTAGAAGTCTCACATCACACTTTGCAAAAGCCATGCAAAAGCCATGCACTAGAAATAGCAAAAATAAATAAATTGGGGTTAGATCAGATTTGCTACTAGGTATGCTATTTCGGCCAGCTGACTAACATCCTAAACGAAATGGAGAGATGAAGGACCGGCATAGAGCCTAACAGATAGAACAGACCTCTTACTACCAAATGATACATTACACAGAGCAAGGTAACAATGATACAGTTCCCTTTGGAGCAGTTCACAGTGAAATTCAAGAGACAAAAGCCTTTCCAAAACATACCATGTGGTATTGCCTGCACCTCCTAGGCAGACATGAAAACATTGGAATACATCCAGCACCATGGATTCCAAACCACAGGGCCGGGCATCGTAACCCACAAATAGCAAGGGAGCTTGGACGAGTGAAGGCAACAAGCTCATGGCTCATTCCATGCTACTGGTGCAGCATTACAGAAGCACTGGGCCAAAAGGATCAAATTAGCTGGTAATGGAATGCGACTGTTTGGCACCTCCCAACTCCTGTAAGGAACCGGGGGCTTGCACCCCCTCCTAGAGGCCTTTTTGCGCTCTCTGCACACCTTAGCACACTCTTGCCCACTCTGCATTGCACACCCCCGCGCACTCTTGTCCACTTTGCACACCCCCGCGCACTCTTGCTCACTCTGCGTGCACACCCCCGCGCACTCTGCACGCTTGCAACCACCTAACGTTGCAGCCAGTGAGTGTGTCCTAAATTGCTGCCCACAAAGCAAGACGGAACAGTTGTTAATTGCTGCACGGCAAGCAGCAGCCGGTGGCCAGCTCAACGGCCGCTGCAGAATGCCATTGCAACAATTTCTAATTTCCATTGGCATGTCCTTGCTGCTCATACTAGGCAGAGATACAAAAGCAGAGATGGTATCGAGACACTGTGTGTAGATATCGAGCAGCAAGAAAACAGCCCGCCTGGCTCACTCCACTCTAGCTGACCACACAAGCACGTCACTTCTTTGGGGTCGAGCTAGAGGACCCTGCAGTGGCTGCGGTAGCGCCCACCAGCTTCTGCTGCTCTTGTTCATCATGCTTGGCAGCCTGCGCCATTGAGTTTATGCTGCTGACCACAAAGATCACGATCTGCAAGAAGAGGCAAAAGAAAGAAATCAAAAGGGACTCGGCTCCTCAAATTTGGCTGCCCGCGCCACACACCACTGACCACAAAGATTGCGATCTGCAAGAAGAGGCAAAAGAAAGAAATCAAAAGGGACTCGGCTCCTCGATTTGGCTGCCCGCGCCACACACCACTAACCACAAATATCGCGATCTGCAAGAAGAGGCAAAGAAAGAAATCAAAAGGGACTCAGCTCCTCAAATTTGGCTGCCCGCACCACACACCGCTGACCACAAAGATCGCGATCTGCAAGAAGAGGCAAAAGAAAGAAATCAAAAGGGACTCAGCTCCTCAAACTTGGCTGCCCGCACCACACACCGCTGACCACAGAGCTCGTAGCAACCCACGCACACCCAGCAGCACCCCCTACGCAGTAGCAAACCAGCAATCTTTACCAATTTTCAAGGGTGTGAGGCACAGCCTGTTTTAACAACTATCACATGCCTGCTGACGCACACGATACAAACACACAAACGCACGCACAAGCACCCCGGCACTGGCCCAGCACCCCTTTTTCCCCTCACGCACAAGCACCCCGGCACTGGCCAGCACCCTTTTTCCCCTCACGCACCAGTCCAAACAGCAGTATGCTCCACCACTCCTCAATGGTGTCAGGCACCCCTTTTTCCCCTCACGCACCAGTCCAAACAGCAGTATGCTCCACCACTCCGCAATGGTGTCAGGCACCCCTTTTCCCCCTCACGCACCAGTCCAAACAGCAGTATGCTCCACCACTCCGCAATGGTGTCAGGCACGGCCTGTTGAAGCCAGGCCACGCTGGCCTTCTTGTCATTGACCAAGTCCAGCGCGCGCTGCCAAAACCAGCGTGTCTCTGCGTGGTGCGCCTCTGAATGTGCGGTGACCTTTCCCTGCACGTGTGAGAAAACATAGGAGCAAGCACATAAGATTAGTCCAAACTGTATATAGACACCGTGTATGGCCGTATATTTGGTAATTTCCCTGCCAAAAATACCGTATACATACGTATGGTTCTGGCCAACTTTGCACATGTATAAAGAAATGCAGCAGGCTTTCACAGCTTGAAGCCTTTGCCAGAGCCATACTGTGCATGAGTTAGAGTGAGTGTGTGTGTGTGTGTGTGTGTGCGTGTGTGAGCGTGAGTGGGAAGCGGTGTTTCACTGCCTGCTCTAGCTTCTCCTATTCCTACAAAAACACTGCTGCAGCAGCAGCCCCCCCCCCCCCCCAATATAAGTCCCAATCGGGTGTACTTTCAGCTACATTTTAATTAGGTATAGGGTTGACCAGAGCCATACATACATACACCAATGTGGGTACACACGTTCCCTCGTATATATTCTGAAGTACACGGTCATGTGTGGTGTGTGTGCACGGGTCTGGTCAACCCTAGCAATGTGTCCTGCTTATGGTTGGCCAGAACCGCAAACACACACATTGATAACAAGCTTACACTGTACTTTAGGCAGAAACTTTTCCACACGCACGCACACACACACACATGTGTGTGTGTGTGCACGGCTTTGGCCAACCCTGACCAAGTAACCCTGGGTGAGGGCCACTGCCTACCTGGAATTTGGTGATGGACTTGTTCACAAAGGCGTGCAGCTCCTGGGCCAGGGGTGCCTTGAGCGGCAGGCCTGGCACGTGCGTGGGCAGCACTCTCTCTAACCACCCTAGGATCGCCTCACGCGTGCCTTGGCGGAACAGGGCCACAAAGAACAGGGTCTGCGGGCACGCAGGGTGGACAGTGTGGTGTGTGTGTGAGTGTGTGTGTGTGTGAGTGTGAGTGTGTGTGTGTGCGTGTTGTTTTGTGTGTTGTGTGTGCATGTTGTGTGTGTGCATGTGTGCATGTATGCGTATTGTGTGTGTGTGTGTGTGCGTGTGTGTCCGTGTGTGTGACAAGCCTGTCCTACTTTGGCTCATTGTTTCGTTCTCAGATAAAAATGCAACGAGCCTTATCAAACGCATTACCCAACAGTGTGGCAATTGCACATTTAGAAAAAAGCGCCTTTAAAACATACAACAGGGAATGACCACCTGGAAGTTAGCCTTCAGTAAAAATTTGCCCAACAGTGTGGCACCGAACAACCTCAAGTATGTGAGCGCCTTTAAAAATAAAGCAGGAACAACTTCAAGTATGTGAGTGCCTTCAAAAATAAAGCAGGAACAACCTCAAGTATGTGAGCGCCTTCAAAAATAAAGCAGGAACAACATCAAGTATGTGAGCGCCTTTAAAATAAAGCAGGAACAACATCAAGTATGTGAGCGCCTTCAAAAATAAAGCAGGAACAACCTCAAGTATGTGAGCGCCTTTAAAAATAAAGCAGGAACGACTTCAAGTATGTGAGCGCCTTCAAAAATAAAGCAGGAACAACTTCAAGTATGTGAGCGCCTCTAAAAATTAAGCAGGAACAACTTCAAGTATGTGAGCGCCTTCAAAAATGAAGCAGGAAATCCCCACCTGGGAAGCCGACCTCGACAGGCGCCTTGCCCTACAGCGTGGCACCAAACGTTTTCCAAAAGGAGCGCTCTTGCGTTATTACCCAGGGAATGCTCACCTGGAAGTTGACTTTAACAAATGCTTTGCCCAACAATGTGGCTCCGAAGAACTCCCAGAAAGGCATCTTGAAGGCACCACAGCACAGACCGCACAAGTCAAACGCGGCATTAGGCCTGCACAACACCGCAGCGTGAGTGCTGAGCAAACAAAGCAATAACTTCCTACGAAGGGATTTTGAAAGCACCACAGCACAAGTCAAATGCGGCGTTAGGCCTGCACAACACCGCAGCGTGAGGACTGAGCAAACAAAGCAATGAATAACTCCCCAGCGTGAGTACTGAGCGAACAAATAACTTCCCATACGGGCATTTCAGAGGCACGGCACCACAGCACAGACCGCATGATCTAAGTGTGGCGTTAGGCCTACACAGCACAACAACGAGTTGCACGGTGTTTTTACAAAGAAATGAGAGGCTCGCCCCACACAAAAAATCAAAAGGCACCACTGCATAAACCGCAAAGATCAACTGCGGGGCATTAGGCATCCAATCTGAAGCACATGTTATGTGTAAGGTTGGCCAGAACCATATATATATACATACATTTACACCATATAGTGGTGATTTCCAAGCCAGCCTGTACACCTTATATATATGCCTGTACACCTTATATATATATGGGGTTCTGGCCAACTCTAGTTAAGTGTTTACTGAGCTACAGCACAGATCAACTGCGGCGTTAGGCTGCATCCAACCTGAATCACATGGTACGTGTTTACTGAGCTACAGCACAGATTAACTGCGGCGTTAGGCTGCTTCCAAACTGAATCACATGGTATGTGTTTACTGAGCTACAGCACAGATCAACTGCGTCGTTAGGCTGCTTCCAACCTGAATCACATGGTATGTGTTTACTGAGCTACAGCACAGATCAACTGCGGCGTCAGGCTGCTTCCAAACTGAATCACATGGTACGTGTTGACTGAGCTATTACAGTGCTTGCGGACACTGCTTGATTGAAGCACCACAGCACGGGACAGATCATTTGCACATTATACCTGCAGGCTAAGAAGATGCTTGGGACAGACCATTTGCACATTATACCTGCAGGCTAAAAAGATGCTTGGGACAGACCATTTGCACATTATACCTGCAGGCTAAGAAGATGCTTGGGACAGACCATTTGCACATTATACCTGCAGGCTCAGAAGATGCTGGGCAAGGAAGCAGTCCCAAAGAAGAACTGCAGCAGTGGACTTGAACTTACTCTTTCGTTGCCAACAGTGACTCCAGTATGGGGGTATACAGTGCAAAGCCACAGTATTGGGGGTACACAGTGCAAAGCCACAGCACCTCAATTACTCGATGTGCTGAGTCTTGTTTTGTGCTAGAGTGATCTGCTACAACAGCCAGCAAAAATTGTGCTGAAGTGCGCGTCACGTAAAAGGACAAACTCTCGCGTCCGGTTTGCCTTCCACCTGATCGAACTTCAGCAACCATCAGGAAGTATCGAGATCCTAGCACTCATATTGATCAGGAAGCATTGAGGTCCTAGCATTCTTAATGATCAGGAAGTATTGAGATCCTAGCATTCTTAATGATCAGGAAGTATTGAGATCCTAGCATTCATATTGATCAGGAAGTATTGAGATCCTAGCATTCATATGATCAGGAAGTATTGAGGTCCTAGCATTCTTAATGATCAGGAAGTATTGAGGTCCTAGCATTCATATTAAGATCCTAGCATTCATACTTTTGGGAGCCTTCACCATTCAGACATCAGCGATACAGATGGTGCAAATTACGCACTGCAATGAATGCATACTCCCCAAAATGCAAACTCCCCAAGACCCACCAGGACCCAAGCAGGAAGATGCCCAGAAATCCGTGGTTTTGAATGAAGCCCATCATCCAGCGCTCCATGCGTGAGACCAAGCGTTTGATAGGGCTGCCAGTGTGAACGGATCCTTCCAGCTTCTGCGTATGTTTGTGTGCATTTGTGTGTGTATGTGTGTGAATGTGTGTGAATGTGTGTGTGTGTGTGTGTGTGTGCGCGCGCGTGCATGCATGCATGAATGTACAAGTGTGTGTGCATTTTGTGTGTGTATGTGTGTGTGCACGTGCATGCATAAATGTACAAGTGTGTGAGTGTGTGTTTGTGTGTGCGTGCGTGCATGTGTTTGTGTGTGTATGTGTAACAAGGCTGGGCTGCCTCAACCTGGGCAATGCGACTGGGGTGTGTTTGCAAAGATTTAGATTGCAAGAATTATGCAGCGGAGACCATTGCAACACACCCTCATAATTCGTTGAGTATGTCCACCTTTTTGCCCGCCACCGTAGCACTACAGCTGATGAGGTTGTGCACAACACATACAGATAAACACACACACACACACCTGCTCAATTTCCTCCAGTGCCTCTGCCTTTTTGCCCGCCACCGTAGCACTGTAGCTGATGAGGTTATGAGGTTATGCACAACGCATACAGATAAACACACACACACACACCTGCTCAATCTCCTCCAGTGCCTCTGCCTTTTTGCCTGCCACCGTAGCACTGTAGCTGATGAGATAGGGAGGCACCTCCCCTAAAGCCGTACCAGCTCCCCACAGGATGGCCGTGAGGACCACCTGCCCACAGCAGAGTGTACACACACAGATTGTACACACATGTAGCAGAATGTACACACGCACACCTGCCCACAGCAGAATGTACACACATTTCGAGAATTCTTGGCGTGTGCGAGCGGCCAAGATTGTAATTTGGAGTGTGCAAGCATTTGGCGTGTGCGAGTGTCCAAGACTGTGAAATGGCGTGTGCGGGCGGCCAAGACTGTGAAATGGCGTGTGCGAGCGTCCAAGACTGTGAAATGGCGTGTGCGGGTGGCCATGATTGGCTCTGATGAAAATTGGGCACCCCAAAACGCTGCTGGGGTGCACTCTCTCCAGGTACTCCCAAAAGAATTGCAGTGAGGGCAACCTGTTCACAGAAAAACGTGTGTCCGACCAAATCATGGCGTGGCTGAGCATGCGTGAAGACCGCATGTGCATCGAAAAATGTCATTAAAGTGTGTGAAACAACCATAACATGGGGATTGAGCACATGAGCACATGAGTACACACACACATACACATACACACATGAACATATGCACACACACACGCACATGAGCACATGAGAACACACACAAGAAATGCAACAACACACACCACCTGCTATAGAACAATTAATGGGCACTTCAGCACACCATAATACCTGCTGTGCAGATGCACAGAAAAGCACCCACGCACCCCCCCCCCCCCCTCTTTCCGCACACACTCACACTCACACTCACACTCACACTCACACTCACACTCACACTCACACTCACACACACCCACACCGTTCTATATAGCTCACAGCACAACTCCCCATCCCACACACGCACCCCACACCTCGTCCCACTCCCCCCCCCCTCACACACACTCACACACACCCACACCTTTCTGTATAGCTCACAGTACAAAACCTCATCCCACACACGCACCCCACACCTCGTCCTGCTCCCCACCCCCTCACACACACTCACACACACACACCTTTCTGTATAGCTCACAGTACGAAACCTCATCCCACACTCGCACCCCCCACCTCGTCCCGCTCCCCCCCCCCTCACACACACTCACACACACACCTTTCTGTATAGCTCCCAGTACGAAACCTCATCTGCCCCGCTTGCAGTCTCCCTCCCGCTCGTGCAGTGCAGCGGCTCTGCACTGTACCATGTGTCCCCCAGGATGCTGAAGCCCACATGGCCACATGTCTCTGCCGCCAAGCACACCTGTGTGTGTGTGGGTGCGTGTGTGGGTGTGGGTGTGGGTGTGGGTGTGGGGGGGGGGGGGGGCATGAGTGTGTATGTACGTGTGTGTGTGCCTGTGTGTTTGCCTGTGTTTGCGTGTGTGTATGGGTGAGTGCGTGGTGAACTGCGCATGTATTTTTGGCACACCACAATACTCTTGTCGTTTTAAGTGTTTGCCTATGTGTGTGCGCAAGCCTTCAAAAGGGGGCACAGTATCGGTGTGTGAGACTTTCATGTTCACAGTCAGGTTGTATTATGTGTAGGGTTGGCCAGAGCCATATATACACGGAGTATATACGGCATTTTTGGCAAGGATCACCCAGCATACGGTCATGAACTGTGTAAATATACAGTTCTGGCCAAGCCTAACAATCTGAGATGCTTCTGCCTCCAACGTGAAAACACCTCAGGCAAGGTACAAACGTTTCCACTTCTAGCACTACTCCTATTACCATCCATACAGCAATGTAACCTTACCCCTGGGTACGTTTCCGTTTTTAGCACTTCTCCTATTACCACCCAAATAGCGATGTAACCTTACCTTCTCACTGCACCTATTACCACCCACACGTGCCCACACCCACACCCACACCTCTCCACATCTACATTCACACCGATACCCACAAACTGACACCAACACCACATGCGCATACGCATACACACACACCTTCAGCATGTGAGGGAAGAGGAAAAGTAGGCTGGAGTGCATGATACCCACAAACTGACACCAACACCACATGCGCATACACACACACACCTTCAGCATGTGAGGGAAGAGGAAAAGTAGGCCGGAGTGCATGCCTGTGCCGAGGCCTATGGAGGACAAGATGCCCAGGCCCACCCACCAGGCCACATACTTTACAAAGTCCTGCGTTGCATGTGAAAGTGTGTTGCGTGCGAGATTGAGGCAGCAGAGCAAAAATGTATTGGGACGTGGAAAGAGCCCACCAGGCCACCAGGCCACATACTTTACAAAGTCATGCGTTGCGTGCGAGAGTGAGGCAGCAGAGCAAAAACGTATCAAGACGTGATAAGGGCGTCATCAATCCCACAGCTCAAATGCGCCCCGCAGGTGGCCTTAACAAGATTTGGTTAGAGCACCTCTGACAACGAGCACCTCTGACAATGCACACTGCATGTGGCCTCAACAAGATTTGGATAGAGCACCTCTGACAATGCACACCGCATGTGGCCTCAACAAGATTTGGATAGAGCACCTCCAACAATGTACAACGCAGGTGGCCTTCAACAAGATTTGGGTAGAGCACCTCTGATAATGCACACCGCAGGGTGACCAAAGTCGCATGTTTATACTGTGCACTGTGCACACATGCTGTGCACTGTGCACAGATGCCGTGCACTGTGCAATGTGCACTGTGATGTGCACTGTGCTGTGCACTGTGCACTGTGATGCGCATTGTGCACAGATGCCGTGCACTGTGCAATGTGCACTGTGATGTGCACTGTGCACACATGCTGTGCACAGTGCACAAATGCCGTGCACTGTGCACTGTGCTGTGCACTGTGCACTGTGATGCACACTGTGCACAGATGCCGTGCACTGTGCACTGTGCACTGTGCACACATGCTGTGCACTGTGTACTGTGTACTGTGCACTGTAATGTGCACTATGAGCACATGCTGTAAGTGAGCACACCACCTTCCAGGCTTCCACACTCTCTTTCCTATCTTGATGTCAGCTTTTACCCTCTTTTCTCATTATCTCCTTCTGTGTTCCATTTTCGTGTGATCGTTCAACCAATTATAAATGGACTCAAGGTCTAGGGCATTAGGTGATCAAGATGTGTGATCAAACAGAGGAGTTTTACAATAAACAGTACCGATGAGGCTCCTGCCTCTTAAGTAAAGTGGGCAGCTGCTCCCACACTGTCTGCATGACCACTGTCTGCATTGTCTTTTTAAGCAAAGCCATGTTTACAAAAGCAACTGGTACCTTGCAGCGCAGCTCACGACGTTGCGTGAGAGAGAGAGAGAGAGAGAGAGAGAGAGAGAGAGAGAGAGTGAGAGTGAGAGAGAGAG
>Ga0307947_1000946_pt1:15000-22162 | contig 22162 bp, 30 predicted proteins | sample OrgLakmetagen232_FD_201840 | JGI IMG/M metagenome (GOLD analysis project Ga0307947, IMG submission 201840) | Saline water microbial communities from Organic Lake, Antarctica - #232 | ecosystem: Environmental > Aquatic > Non-marine Saline and Alkaline > Saline | place: Antarctica...
ATATACAGTGTTGTGCACCTGACGCTTGACGGCGTCAATGGTAAATGACGCTGACGGCGTAATTTATGTCAAATTGACGGTGAAAATAGTAAATTACGCCGTCAATCGTCAGAGTTTAGTGACGGTAACGCCGTTATTTACGATCGTTATTTACGGTGCCATTCTTGAATGACGGCGTATGTGCACAACACTGTTTATATATGGTTCTGGCCAACCCTACGAGTGTGACATTTTAAGAAAAGACAGATCCAGCTGCCAGGACAGGATGCGCACCGAGTTTACAAACGCCCGCTTCTTGTTCTTCCTTAAATTCCTTTCCCTCGTTATTGGCTACTACGCCACATCGCAAGGTCATAAGCCTCGGGGCACACAACAGAGAAATATTGGAAGTATTTACACCGTTAGACAATACTTGGTTACAGTGGTTACAGTGGTTACAGTGGTTACATTGGTTACAGTGGTTACAGTGATTACAATGGTTACAGTGGTTACAGTGGTTACAGTGGTTACAATAGTTACAATGGTTACAGTGGTTACAGTGATTACATTGGTTACAGTGGTTACAGTGGTTACAGCGGTTACCATGGTTAAAATGGTTACAGTGGTTACAGCAGGCCGTTTGGCTGAATGGCTGCTGACTGGTCTCGGCCAGCCACAAATTGAACCCTAGCCGCAGTTCTAGCGTTAGGCTACGTGCAAACATCCTTGCAGATTGTAAGACGTGGGGGCACGGCTTCACGACGTGCTGCTGCTCTCCAAAGACGACCTAACGACCACTTGTTTGGCCGTGTATGCACTCGCAGATTGGAAAGTTGAGGGGCCACACTGAAAACGTGCGCGCCCTGTTGCTGCACTCCGACGGCAGCATATTACTTTCGGGGGCAGCGGACGGCACCATCAAGCTCTGGGACTTGTGTATGCAGAGATGCGTGCAGGTTTGTATGCGTGTGTGTTTGTGTATGTGTGTGTGTTTGTGTATGTGTGTGTTTGTGTGTGCGTGTATATGTGCTCTGGGACATGTGTATGTAGAGATGTGTGCAGGTGTGTGTGTGCGCGTGTGTATGCAGAGATGTGTGCTGATGTGTTTGTGTGTGTGTTTGTGTGCGTGTGCACGTGCGCGTGCGTCTGTGCATGTGTTTGTGTGTGTATATGTGTGTGTGTTTGTGTGTGTGTGTATACGTGTGTGTGTGTGTGCTCCAGGACATGCGTATGCAGAGATGTGTGTAATATGCACATTTCTTTTTATGAGTGTGTGTTTTGTGCTCTTGGATTGTACCTTTCCCCCTAACTCTCTCTGCTCCCTGCTTGGCTTAGGCTGCTACGCACTTTTTGTATGACATGAATAGGGTTGGCCAGAACCATACATACACACCATATATGAACAGATGTATGGTGACTTGCCTACTTAAACACACATACATACACAGTATATATTGTTCGTAAATATGTATGCTTTTGGCTATCCCTAATCATGAATAATGCAACAGCCATACGTGCCCCTTTCTCCTAACTTGTCCTCGTACTTTTTTTTGACCTAGCTCAGGGTCCGCCACGCACAGTTTAAATCGTAAATCACGATGTTCACCAGGGTTGTTCACTCCTTTTTTGGTGGCTAAGGTTTAAGTAATTCGTGCAAAAGTTTACAGACGTTTTAAATGGCGCAAACCCCGAACTGAACAAGCTTGATGTCCACGTTTTTTTCCTTTGCAATGTCGTGGCATGCTTACCACGTTTTGCTCCTTAGCGCTGACGTGGCATGCTCACCTCGTTTTGTTCCTCTGCAATGTCGTGGCATGCTTACCACGTTTTGCTCCTTAGCGCCGTCGTGAAATGCTCACCTCGTTTTGTTCCTCTGCAATGTCGTGGCATGCTTACCACGTTTTGCTCCTTAGCGCCGTCGTGGCATGCTCACCTCGTTTTGTTCCTCTGCAATGTCGTGGCATGCTTACCACGTTTTGCTTCTTAGCGCCGTCGTGGCATGCTCACCTCGTTTTGCTCCTTAGCGCTGACGTGGCATGCTCACCTCGTTTTGTTCCTCTGCAATGTCGTGGCATGCTTACCACGTTTTGCTTCTTAGCGCCGTCGTGGCATGCTCACCTCGTTTTGCTCCTTAGCGCTGACGTGGCATGCTCACCTCGTTTTGTTCCTCTGCGCTGTCATGGAATGCTTACCACGTTTTGCTCCCTAGCGCCGTTGTGGCATGCTCACCTCGTTTTGTTCCTCTGCAATGTCGTGGCATGCTCACCTCGTTTTGCTCCTTTGCGCCGTCGTGGCTTGCTCACCTCGTTTTGTTCCTCTGCGCCGTCATGGAATGCTCACCATGTTTTGCTCCTTTGCAATGTCGTGGCATGCTTACCTCGTTTTTGTTCCTCTGCAATGTCGTGGCATGCTTACCTCGTTTTGTTCCTGTGCGCTGTCATGGAATGCTTACCACGTTTTGCTCCTTTGCGCCATCGTGGCATGCTCACCTCGTTTTGTTCCTCTGCAATGTCGTGGCATGCTTACCACATTTTGCTCCTTAGCGCCGTCGTGGCATGCTTACCTCGTTTTGTTCCTCTGCAATGTCGTGGCATGCTCACCTCGTTTTGTTCCTCTGCAATGTCATGGAATGCTCACCATTAACCTCCCTGCCGTATGCCACACAAGCAATAGCCTGTGCTGCACGCTTCCACTCCATTGTTGCACGTCTAGCCTGAAGTTCGAAGCTCGAACTATACACACACTCTCTCTCTCTCACCCCCCCCCAACCCCACACACACTCACCTACACCTACACCTACACACTCACCCACCCACCCATACACACACACCCACATCAAAACACACACTCACCCCCCCCCACACACATACCCCACACACACCCACACCAACACACCAACACACCCACACATACACACCCGCAGACCTACAACGTGCACACCGACTCCGTGTGGGCCCTGCAAGCCTCAGACGATTGGTCCATGGTCTACAGCGGCGGCCGTGATAAATGTGTGTACCGGACGCACCTCAGCTCCCGCAACGCAGAGCTGCTTGCACGGGAGGAGCATCCTGTGCGCAAGATGGCCTTGGATCAGAATGTGAGCAATAAGCGGGTGTGGGTGTCATGTGTTTTGTCTGGAAGAGTGCGCGCGCGTGTGTGTGTGTGTGTGTGTGTGTGTGTGACAGTAAGGGCTGAGGTCACACACAGCAGAGCCTCTTGCGAGAGAAGGGCATCCTGTGCGTGAGTGCATGTGTGAGTGTGTGTGTGCGTGTGTGTGTGTGTTCAAGGGTAATCTGAAGAGCGATTATGTGTGTGTGTACATGTGCCTATGTGTCTGTGTGTTCTGAGATAATATAGCATGGTTCCTGAGATAACGCGACTGCTGAGACTGAAGTGCCAGACACCCTGCTACTCCAGTCTCAGCAGCCGTGTTATGGTCGCTTAGATTACCTGGTGTTCTCTCACCCGGGGGGTAGGAATAGGATTCACAACGATTGTGGTAATCTCTCACACACACATACGCACGTACACACACATAAACACACACACAACTAGTCAAATACATGGCATCACATGTAAGTTTGACCAGACACATGCATACACACACATACACACATGCACGCACATACACACATACACACGCGTACATACATACACACACAAAACCAGTCAAATACATGGCATCACCTGTAAGGCTGGCCAGACACGTGCATACACACATACACACATACACACATACACACATATACACACAAACACACACACCAGTCAAATACATGGCATCACATGCAAGGTTGACCAGACACACGCATACACTCACATACACACACAGTATGCACGGCAAGGAAAGCAGATGTGCACTTAGATTTGGTCCTTCTGTGACGCTGCATGCAGAAGAGCAAACTTGAAACAAGGAGCGATGCAAACTTGAAATAAGGAGCGATGCAAACTTGAAATAAGGAGCGATGCAAACTTGGAATAAGGAACAATCCAAAAAAATAAAGAAATTATATCCTGCAGGACACATGTACACTTGTACACTTGTTTGCTTCCTTTCACGCCCATATGAGGAGCAGGGTCGGTTGATATAGCATGCATGGAGGCTATCATAGTGCTGCTCTTCTGCATGCAGCGTCACAGAAGGTTTTTAAACCCCCTGAAGCTCCCTAGTGTGTGTGTGTTTCCCCTTGTGCGTGCAGAGCAACACCATGTGGGTAGCTACCACTTCCCCTAGTGCCCACCAATGGGTGCTGCCCACCAAACCGCCCGTCCCCACCAACAACCCGGCCAAGGTCTTCCCAGGTGCGTACCCTAGTGATTACTGTGTTTGTGTGTGTGTGCATGTGTGTGTGCGTGTGTGTACGCGTGCGCGCCCCAAAATGTACTAGAACACATTGCTGCATCATTACTATGTGCTGCATTTACAAGTCAATGACACAGCAAACAAAACGTCATGGCACAAACTCTTCGAGGTGGGCTCTACCAAGCGCCGTCAATTGAATATTTCATCAAGTTTCGTTGTTGCTCACAGCCTGGTGGTCATTTCAAGGAATGCACGTGCCCTCTTTTGACTTGCTTTGCAGGGCAACAGTCATATGTCAATCAGCAACTCTTTCAGTGATCGATAATGTTGCACTGTACAGTTATCCGCGCGCACACACACACACATACGCACACACACAACCTAAGCACACATGCACGCGCACACGTACATTCACGCGTGCACACGAAAACAAAAACACGCATACACACATACACACTTTATCAACTTGCAGCCTATCGGCGCCGCATACACTCCGCATCTCCTCAAAGCCGGCAGGGTCAAGCAGCCAATAATGAATCTCCACAAGACTCAGCTCCTGCTTCTCTGTCTGCACCGTGCTGCTCCACACCAGGCTTGCCGCCCGTGTCCAATTATAAGGTACAGGTTGGAAAAGCTCACAAACACACACACACACACGCATGCACACACACACATACACACACGCACACACATGCATACACACATGCACGCACGCACACACACACACACACGTGCACACACACACACACACACGTGCACACACACACAGAGCTACCACTAGGGCACGCACGTATACTCAGTACACACGCAAACACAGTAATTTTACACACGCACACACCAGGGAACTTCAGGAGGTTTGAAAAACCTTTGATTTCCCCTCACCCCCAAAATTATTTTGTGCGAGACGCCCTCAGCTGTTTTCCCCCAAAGTGAAGAAACTTCCTTCACAAAATATGCGGGTAAGTAAGGGTAAATTTTTGCCTGGGCTGCTGGCGCAGGAGCCCGGAATCGGCCCTTCAAGGCCTAATAAGTGCGGCGCCCGCACGGGATGAAGTTCCCTGGCACACACACACGCATGCGCACGCACGTATACTCACACGTGATAAAATATCAAGGGTGGGGCAGGAGGCGTCAACACATTTTTTCCTAACAGTCACGTGCAAATTTTGGGCTTCGGCCCAAAATGACTCCCCCCCCCAAAACCCCCTTTTTGGACCCCCCCACTTATGAAAATGGTGTCAATCTGCTCAGAATTCAAGCAGCTATCTGCCTGCACAATTCTCATGCCAAATCATGTAATACCTGACGAGCTATAGGGCAAAAACTGATTCGCACACGCTCACAGCAATATGCGCACGCTCACAGCAGTTTCCTTACAATCACGGCTGCTGCCTTACAAGCATCACACCTGCTTCTGCTGGCTTAAAAAGAAGCACACATCACGCTTAATGACAAAATTCACACACATATACACACGCATACACACACACACTCCCACCTATATTACAACACACACTTGTCACTGTGTGTGTATGTGTGCCTCCTACACTCGTAACCCATTGTTGTATGTGTTTTCACCTCCCTTCACGTTTACGCTGTTCATTCTGTGTGTGTACCCCCTACACTCAAACCTGTCGTTTTGTGTGTGTGTGTGTGTGTGTGTGTGTGTGTGCGCGTGTGCGTGTGCGTGTGCGTGTGTGTGTGTGTGCCTCCTACACTCGTAACCCATTGTTGTATGTGTTATCACCTTCACGTTCAAACTGTTCATTCTGTGTGTGTACCTACACTCAATCCTGTTGTGTGTGTGTGTGTGTGTGTGTGTGTGTGTGTGTGTACCTCCTACACTCAAGTCTGTCGTGGTGTGTATCCCCGCAGGTGCTGAATAACCGGCGGAACATTCTAGTCCAAACAAGTGACGGGCACGTAGCGCTGTGGGACGTGTTGTCAGGCGGACCAATACAGCAGTTTGGCAAGGTGCGCACGCATCTTGAGATGTGTGTGTGCCTGTGTGGGTGTCGTGTGTGTATGCATGTGTCCATATGTGCATGCGTACGTGTGTGTGCACGTATCTGTGTATCCTTGGCTTTGTTGTGGTTGAGCACGTCACCTTTGTTTTAAAGTAAGTTTGGCCAGAGCCATATATGTACGGCGTATATACGGTATTTTTGGCAGGTAAGTCACCCAATATACGGTCGTATAAGGCATATGTAAACGGTTCTGGCCAACCCTATTTTAAAGGGATCGCAACGGCAACTGTCTGACTTCACGCGTATGTCAACATGTTTGTGATGCTCTGCAAACTTGACGATCTTCATGCCATAGGATGACGTAGGCTTGCTGTTTGGCAGTTATGTTAGTTGGGCTGGTACAGCGTGGCAGGTGCAACAAAGGGATGTGTGTGCTAGTGCAATGTGTGCTGTGCGTCAGGGAAGTACAACCCGTCCGGGGCCCGGAAAAATTAACAAAATTTTGGGCTGCCCCGGAGGGGTAGCCCAAAGCTGGTCCGGGTACCCCGGAAATTTGCAGGGACGACGGCCCCTGCGATTCCGGGGTACCCGGTAAAATTATAAGTGTAGTTCCGGGTGATTTGAAGTGAATCTTGGAAATGACAGTGAGAATGACACTGTGAGAATGGGAAAAAGAGGGAAAGGTCAGCCAGCAAGGGGAGAGGGAGAGTGAGCCATCCCAGCAAAAGGCTCCCCCTCCTGACCAGGCCTCCCTTCAAAGTGCTGGGTTTGAGTGCTTGCATCTTGCATGGCAGCATGCAGGCACCAAACTGAATGAAAATCTCTCCAGATGGAAGTCCCCCGCTCCTCCTCCCTCTGCTCCCCCCCCTCCCCGTGCCCCAGGCCTTGATGAGGCCTCAACTAGCAGCCATGC
>Ga0307947_1000948_pt1 | contig 22156 bp, 25 predicted proteins | sample OrgLakmetagen232_FD_201840 | JGI IMG/M metagenome (GOLD analysis project Ga0307947, IMG submission 201840) | Saline water microbial communities from Organic Lake, Antarctica - #232 | ecosystem: Environmental > Aquatic > Non-marine Saline and Alkaline > Saline | place: Antarctica: Organic Lake...
AACGCTTAGCCAGAACAGGTCGTAGAAGGGGTCAGTAGCTGGCGGGAGGGAAACGTCAGAAATTTGATTGACTGCTGCTTTGTGTGCTAGGTGGTCTGCACCCTCATTGCCAATAATACCAGAGTGAAATTTCACTTTGTAGAAAGTGACAGTAGAAGGTGAGGATTGGATTAAATTTACAATGTCCTTGAGTAGTTCCCTGTGCAAGTGGTGGAGTACAGCCATTGGGTTCAATAGCTGTTTTCTAATCTGAAAGAGGGATGAGGCACTATCTGTAGCAATTTCAGTGTGGCCTTTTTGTACCGCTACTAGCACAGCTGCAAGTTCAGCTCTATTGATGGTGAGTGTGGGGCCGCTGCCTCCAGGATTGATAGTAACGGTATCACTATAATAGCCAGCATCTGTAGTGGGGGTGAAAATGCCAGCGCCTAAAATTTGCTGTTTGCTGATCGCATCTTGCATGGCACTACCATGATTGATTTCCATTTTGTACTTTGGGAATATGTGGGCTCTTGTACTGGTTGACGTTTGTGTTATGAAGCGTTTGCCACTGGCTGATGTTAGCAGCAATGGGAGTATCTGGGTGCAGGAGTTGAAATCTCTTCCTCTGCTTGTTCTTGCATTTCACACGAGCAGTGCCAAGCACGTGGACACTATTGTTACAAGTCCACGTTGCTTCAGTAATTGTCTGCTTGAGATTGTTGAGCCAAGCTGGGTTGAATTCATTCAGGGCTTGTTTCCCTTGATTGTTCCAGACGACAATTAGCATTTTAATTTTGTTGTGCTGAGGCTGGGGTGGAGCGTCTAACCAAACTTCTGTAAGGTTTAAGAGCATGCTGTCTGCAGAAATCTTGGCTAGAACGCATGCATGCTCAGGGTAGTCGTTTATTTAAGTCATGTACCCGTTCTTACTCCAACCAAGCCAATAAGGGAGGAGTAGGAACGTTGCTGTAGCTTCTTGAATGGAGTTTTTTGATTGAAGTGCATGTCCCACAAGTGAATGCAGGAGAAAGTCGCAATAATTCGGGTGGCAAAAGGAGAAGCCTGTGAATTTTGTGTCGAAAGCATTAGTGCTTGCTCCAAATACTATGTCTCTGGTGTTTTCGCTCCAGTAGGCTTGGTAACTAGGGTCAAAATCTAGGGGGCTAGCAAATTTTTGCTTGGTAACTAGTGCCCATGTTTGGAGGGAAGTCATAGTGTGCCTCGGAGTGCAACACATATTGGAGTCTCTTGCCTTTTTCCCAATGTTGTTAAGTGAGCTCATTTGAAGTTTATACCTTTGTAGCAGACCTACAATTTCAGTTGCCGCGTCTTGCACAGGTGGTTGTGTAGTACTGTGTAGGCCAATAATCCGGTTAGATTGGTTATAAGCATGTAGCTAGATGTTGAAACGTTCTAGGGATAGCATGCCTGTGCACTTGCCGTAGATGTCATACGCACAGGCTGCTTGACAGGTAATGTGTTCAGGGATTTTGGGTTCACCCTCTGAGTCTTTATTAGGTTCTGGCTTGAGGAGGTCCACATCCTGCACCCAGATCTCACATTTCCAGGTGGGTTGAATGTCTGCTTGGGGATTGACAGTGTCCGTGATAAAGACTGCCTTGTCTCTGATGTTTTGGCCTTGCGACGAGTCCCAAATCCTATCAAAGTGCTGGGTACAACCTTCCTAATTCCTCCAACCTTCATAGCCTTGCTTTGTAAGGTTGTCAATTCTTTGGTCTTCTGATTGGGCATTTAGCTGAGAGCTAGTATCAGCATTTTCATAGCTATCTACATAGGCTTTTAAGTCGGGGTTGACTAAGAGCAGTTCTGCCGCTTCCCATGTGAATTGCCAGATCACTTTTGTCATTTATTTTTCTTCTGCATAGGATTCTCTGGTGTCCTTTTCCGCTTGGGTTAGGTCAGTACAGGCTGGGCAGTGCCAGACTTCACTATTTTCCGCATCTTGCCTTGCAGTATGTGAGCAAGTATTCAGGTCAGTCAGACAATTCCAATGGTAGTTGCGTTGACGCGTATCGCATATCATCATAGTTTTCTTCTCTTTCTGGATGCTCTTGGTTGACCAGGCTCCAGCAAATTTGGCAGCAATCGTCTACCTTTGGCTTCTTGGAAAGGGCTCCGTTTTTGCTGCTTTCAGCCCCGTGCTTTGGAACAAGGGCCCATTTTTCAAAAGTAACAGGTTGATTTTGTAGTGCGCCTGTGAAGTTTTGTTGGTGTTATGTTTAGGTTTGCTTATTCGCTGCCAGTCCGACACCTCCTGTATTTGATAGTCTTACTTGAAAATTGTGTTACAGGCCTTAACATTGCCAAAAAGAGCCTTGTTGCTAAATTTATAATGCCATATTTTGGTTGCCGCAGTCTCACCTGGTTGCAGAGGCTCTGGAGAATTAGGTAGTGAAGCAGTGTGATTTTCAGTGAGTTCCAGTGAAGTGGATGGGATTCCTCTTTTGCCTTTTGTTAGGTTGTGATGTTGGGTTGTTGTTGGTTCGTGTTTGGCGGGAAGGATTATTGGGTTGCGTGTTGGAGCAGCCTGGATCTATGTCCATACTTTCTGTCTGCCTCTGAATTGTGTGTCTCGTTCTCCTTGTGGAGACTGTTCGCCTAGCAGGAGTTTGGGTCTGTTTGCGTTGCGAAACCTGTACATCTGACCAGGCCCATCCTATGGGAGTGTAAGCCTAAATTGCATCTAAAGCAGTAGCATTGATTCTCCTAGCCCTTTCTTCTTTGATAGGTGTCGTGTCCTTGTTTTTATGTAAGTCACTGATGAGCTGGGGGGTTATATTCTCTGAGTTCAACAAAGAGGCGAGCCTGTTTATTGCAAGAATTCGACCCGTTTTTATTTTGCTGCCAAACTTGAATTTGAGGTTGTTGCCATTTAGTATGTGTGTGCCATCTAGGCTAAGCAGCCTTGAAAGGCTGGAGATCCCGGAGTCCATAAGAGAGAATGCAATTTGGTTAATCAGGGTTTCCAGAGTAGGCAGGTTGGGTGCCCAGAGTGCTTTTGTAATACTGTCAAAACTTTCTGTGAGAATGTCCTTAAAGTGTGAGACGCAAATTGCTATAATGGATGCTAATGTACTGCCGTGCTCTTAACATGTATTGTAATTGCTTTTGAAGGTATCTTGGTGTTTGACACTGAGGTCCCAAGTGGCCTTGTGCCGCATTTTTTAGTTGCTGAGTTTGATGCTCGAGGAGGGTTTTGGTGAGCCTACCATGCTTTGCCTTATTGTTCTGGCTAGTGACAAGTGCAAGGGAGTTTCTGTTGAGGTTATCAATTCTCAAGGAAGAGCATCCCAAGCCATAATGTAGTTTATCTTCTCGGAGCAGTGCAGTTGAAGTGCACATCCAGAGCTTATACTTGCTTTTTATGGCTGCCAGAGTTTGTGTGTCCCATTGATTTAGGACGCATAAGGAGCAAGGGGTAACTGGAAAAGAGTCCCATTGATTTAGGACGCTTAAGGAGCAAGGGGTAACTGGAAAAGCATAGCCTACGATTGCTGTGCGAATGATGTCTATTGTTTGTTTAGGGCTAGCAAAAGAATTATTTAGTCGTTCTAGTTTTTAGGAAAGCTTTGTAGTCGCGGTTGTCAGTTGGTGTGTCCAGTTGAGGTCCATTGTGATGTGTACCCCAAGATATGGGAAAGGATTGTCAGGCTTGAGGTACTGTGCTGCTTGGCCTTGTACTAAGACCTTGTTGGCCAGCTGGTGGTGTGCAAAGTCGGCCACTAAAGTGTTGCCACGCAGAGTTTTGTTTTCATCGCTTCGTCTGTTTGCCTGAAATGATGAGGTGAGCCCAATCTGCGTATCGGGTAGGTTTCATGGCGTGGAGCCGGAGGTTTGGGTAGGAGCCAGAGAGATGGATAAGGTCGTCGGCAAAAGCCCCGCTGCTAGTGCAGTTTTTGGCTTTGTTGTTGGGTGTGCTAGTATCAGCATGGCCGTGCATGTATCCTCTGTTGCCTGCATGGAGCCAACGAAGCAGCAGCTCCATGTAGGTCAGGAACAGGAATGGAGAGAGTGTGTCTCCTTGAATGGTTCCTCTTTTAACTGGGATGTCTCCCGTGCAGCCCGAGGGCAGCCTGATTCTAGTGTGTGCTTGATAGTACAGTTTTTTCACTACATCTATGGCGTTTGTGGGAAATCCCAGATCAAACATAATAATGAGCAGCTTATCATGGTCTGTGGTATTAATTGCAGAGGTAAAGTCTACAAGGAGAGCCGGTGTGAGAGCCAGAGGCTAGTGATGAACTCATCACTAGTTTTCTGCGGCTAGTGAGCACGCATCTGTCTTTTTTCAACAGGTTTGATAAACAAGCTTCTTTAATAAAATAAAAGAAAAAGAACGCAAAAAGATTGCGCAAACACTATCGGCATGGATCAGGGAAGGATGTTGTTTTGTGGCTCCTTTTCCTTAATTAATGTGGGGAGTGGTTTTTCACTGCCTGCGTAGTTTTTTCTCGTTGTTTTGTGTGCTGCACCACCCACTGGATGCAGAGACACACAACATCCCATCCGCAGAATAGAATAAGAGGAGCTTTTCAGTGGGGGTCAGGTGGTTGGGAGGCAGAAGCCTGCACACCACCAGGAGTATTGCTCAGATATTTATGGGGGTTGTAATCAATGTCTCGTCTAATTTGCATGATTTTTGTTGCGGATCTGATTGCATGTAGGCTGAACTTTTTCAGGAGTGCTGTAGCATGTAGACCAGTAACTCCGAGGCTGTGGAGTGGGTTCCTTGTGTGGCTGCTGTAGATGGTGCCTGTTGCTCCTAGTAGGATGGTGTGAAGGGTTTTGCGGTGTCCGAGTAAGCGAGGCTTTAGCAGCTTATGTTGTTCTCGTGCCTTTTCTGCTTGTTGAGTAGGGGGAGTACCTACACAGTACTTAATTCCGATCAGACGTATATCGCGTTTGTTTGGTTGCATGTCTCTTGGTTTCATAGCCAGGGGGTATGGATTAGCAGCGCCATCTGCTAGGTTATCATGGGCAACTCTTCTTGCATAATTGGCAGACCTAGTTTGGTACGTGTTTGTTGGGATTCGTTTGGGGCGTAGTTGCTGGTTCGGAGTACTAACTATGAATGCATCTGGCTTGCTGAATTTCCGCGGCTGCTGTGCATTGAGCTTGGAAGGTAATAGCCAGGTTGGAATCATTTTTATATGTGTCTCTTCTGAAGGACGTATAATGCCTTGCTGTGCCATTGTTGCACGACTGCCTACGTCTGCTTGTGCTAGCAGGCATGCACCCTGTGCACCTTGTTGGATCGCTTTTAGAATCATTTGTCTAGCAACGTTGTGCCTGAAAATAATCATTTTATTTATAATGGGATGATTGCAGCCCAACAGCGCGTGGTAGGTGCCGTCTAGCTATGGCAGATGGGGCAGATTGGTGGGCCTTCTATATGGTTGCACTGAGCGGCACGCTTTTGGTTATAATCAAATCTGTGCGGCATAACATGACATTTTCTTTTCTCCAGAGGTGACACTAGCATTTTTCCAAAATGAGTCACTTATGTCTTTCTCGATAATGCCTTGATCAGTTATTGATATTTTGTGTAGCAATTTGTGGACTGCTGGTTTGAAACCTTTTTTGATTTAGGACCTAGTTTGTGTTGGACGTGCATGCGTGCACTTACAGCATCGAGATCCGATAAAATGGAGAGGCTTTCTGCTGGAGGCCCTCGTTGGCAGGTGTTCTTCAGAGTACCTGGTAACTTATCTGGGGGAGGGTTTTCCACTCTTGCTGGCCAGAATTTGGATGAATGGGGATGGGCGTCGGTGTTAATGTGGATGTCATGGCCACTATGATTTTCCGCAGAGCACTTTGCTATGGCATCAGCGCACTCATTCCCTAGGATGCCAGCTTGAGCTTTAACCTTGTAGAGATGGATGGTGTCTTTAGATAGCTGGATGTGGTGTAAGATGGTTTCCAGGAGTTTGGCATGTTTATGCTGTTTCATGGCTGCGCTGGGGGTAGAGGAAGCTATTCCTTATTTCTTATTTCTTATACATTATAGTGCACTAGCGCTGCCGGTCGCAAAAGGGGTGTGTCCTTTCCTCAAAGCAGCAGTAGATCCTGCTAGCTCGACTCTGTTTATGGTTTTGTTTATGCTTGTCCCTCCAGGATTTCTAGTGGTGATTTTGTTGGATTGAGGGTGGTAGACTCCAGCTCCAATAGACTGAGATCCATTTCTTTTGTTTGTAATACAACTCCCATCTGTGAAGGCCCATTATTTCCAGTCAGGGGCCTTGAGTTCTAGCGAGCGCTTTTGTTGTGCATAATGGGAGGGGACCTGCTATCATGAAATGTTTCGCTTATACCGCCAATATTTGCATTGATAACTGTGTTTTTTTAGTCTTGGGGAGCCTGCATATTTCTGCCATTCTTGGCAGTATCCTTTCAGTTGGCAAATCAATAAAAGATACGGTGCCTGCGTTTTTGAAATTCCAGATTGCCGCCGGTGATAGGTCTTGTTTTATTTTCTCTAACCAAGATGGGTTGTTCGTAATAAGTTGCTCCATGGCAGCGTTGTTGCAGATTACTCCTAAGATACGTATAATGCCGTATGTTGCTTCTGGCAGCATGTAAACCCTGTAAACCCTGTTGCTTCTGGCAGGGGTGGTATTTTGCTTTGCTGGTAAATGAGTGGCATGTAGCGCACGCTCGTCTTTGGGATATTTCCAAGAATAGTACAAACATCCTTGTTGTCATGAAAAGCATTGGTGCTGTTTTCCATCCAGTTCGGGAGCAGTAGGAAGGTAGCGGTTGCCTCTTGGTTATGCAAGGCAAATGCTGTTGCATGTTGAACTATTTTGAGCATGTGCTTTATCGTCATACATCGGGTGGCAGATGGAAAATTCAGTGAACTGTGTGGAGAACGCATCTGTTATGGAACCAAGCACTCTGTCTCTTGGGTGGGCGTCTAGAACTCTTGAAGCACTGGAGTAAAGTCCAGAGGTGAGACCATTCTTTCTTTTGTGACCAGGGCATCGCATGGTTGCTGCGAAAGGCTGTCATGTAATTGGTGGGCAGATTCCTTGAGCATTCAGCCTTGGTATTGTTGCCTGTGATTGAAACTTTTGGGAGCATCAATTGTTCCCTTTAATTTGCTGTGTAAGTTAAGATAGAGCAACAAATAATAGAAGGGTAGGCACGTTGGCATGGTCCCACAGTGCTACAGGAACGGCCATAATCCTTTTGTATGTGTACTAGTTCCCCCTTCTTGCATCTCGATGAGCAGCACGTAAGTACAGGCAGGGGGATTAGTACATTAGCTCTTTCTTGTAGAAGGGGATTGCAAACCTCCTTCTGAACTCGAAAATGCCGCTCGGTTTAAATTTTATAAGGAGGAGAGTTTATTCAGCCGCCGACTTCGGCGGGGATTTTTCCTTGTAATCCCGGGCATTTCTAGTATAGGCACTTCTTGCTCTAGACCTTGAAGCTGCAGACATTCCAGGGAGCTGGAGAAAGGGAGGCATGGAGGAGGGAGGGGAAAAATGAAAGTACAGGCCTACCATCGTTCGATTAGAAGCAATTTGTTCACTTCAGATGCTGACATTCCCAATTTCCTCAGTAGTTATCTTTGCGCTTGGGGCAATGTCACAGTTAATGAGGTCAAACCGAGACGTGACAATTGCTGGTTGAAAACTTTTTCCATCCCCGAGCGAGTTTCCTTCGGGAGCCGCTCAATTTGTGCCTGGAAGAATCCTCGGGTTCTTCCTCCCCAAAATACTATAATTCTTCGGAGAGTAGACGATGTCAATTCCTTGTTACTAAAGAAAGGATACAGGCAAATATCCGTTGGACCATACTGCACATGCTGAGGCCATATATATAGACCATAAGACACATGCTGGCGTTGCAAGGACACGCGATACAAGCGTCAACAGTAGCCAGCAACAGGGAAAGGTATCACTATACTTGAAGCCATAAATGGCAGCGTGCTTGTAAATTTAAAACTGTTTTCCAAAGCATTTGATGCGTCCTCACACCCTTTGCAGTGTAGAACACCATAAACACTACATCCATCAGAGCCAGGAACGTCTTAATATGTTGCTACATGATGTATGATGCTAAAAACGGAACCTACTTCTCCTTAAACTACCTCCTTTTCATGAACCTTTTTGGGTTGGTAACGTTACTGCTGGGAAATGACCTTAAACATTACGTACTTATAATTTGGCAAAACAACATTGAAAAGTAAAATCATTATAACGAATGAGGCAGTTTCGTGGGCGGTAAATTGTATGAATTACTGCCCAGAGATACTGGTCCAATTCATTCATTGTTGGGTGTGGTGCACACACCAGGCAGTAGTGCAATGCCTGGCGCATGCCGTAACCACCACTGAGCAAGCCCAGCATTGGCAGCCACCCACAGAGAAATTAGGTTAATAGCATAGGGAGCAATGCTCCCTGTATCAGCTATTAAACTGATCAGAACAGATACTACACTTGATCTTAGCCAAAAGGCCGAGAAAGGTATGTTCAGACGGTAGTGCCCTCGTTACTAGAAGCATAACCATGCAGATATTGCATTGCATCAATGGTAGGCCCGTACGTTGCTGTTCCCCTCCCTGTCTTGTTTCCTCCCCCTCTTCCTCGCCACACGTGTATCCTTGCAATGCATACATGCATCACAATTGAACACCGCTCTCAAATGCCTAGAGATGACAGGCATCAAACCGTCAAACAAACCCGGCCAAGGTGCACGCGTACACACATGTAGCTTGTACTTCACCTTTGTGATTCTCTAGCTCATCATCAGCAATGGTAGAGATGGCATATCAATGCGCAAGTGCTTGGTTCGGCAGGATCCATTCGCAGCATCTGCAGCAATCCTTACTATACCCTCCCTTCAATCTCTGCTGCCCAGACAATACACAGGGATTGTGATGTAATGTAATCAAGATGCATCCTGATTCCCGCGCATTTCATGCTCCTGCACCTAGCCATTCAGCAGGACCTGTTCTTTTAATTGGTTCCTTTTGATTGGGGACCGCGAACGGTCGGAAAAATTGGAGTATACCTCTGTGTGGCAATGACACACGGTTTTCTTTAGTAAAAGGCGAAAGAAGAATACGCCTTGATCTAATGCCGAGGTTAGACCATTGGTGGAATGAATAATACTAAAATATAATTAGCCTGCAATAAAAACTAACTTGATGGTAGGCCTGTACTGTAACCGGAGATATAAGCATAAACTAGACACACACCGGTGCGTCATCACGTTGCTGACTCACATGACCATTTGGTTCGCATATTACTTACACTAGCATTGCATTGATTGGGTGCCCGGGGCAGTGCTGCTGGAGCCGCAGCCAAAGTGCAATGGGAGCAGCCCCTACATGCGAACCCCCTTGAGGATCAGGGTTACGCACCAGTCAGGTAAGTATGCCTATGAAAATGTTGATCGTAGTATAGTACCCTTAGGTTTTTGCATGTAGCTTGCATATCGATGGTAAGCCCGTACAGACGTGCTGCCTGAACCTAAGCCCTGCCACACTCCTGCATGTGCTGTGGCCTTGTTCCTGTGCGGAACTGCAGCAGTGCCTCATTCACAACTTAGTTTAAAGTGCTTTAGTGTGTAATGCTCCTTTCACTGAAAGTTTCAGGATCCACGTGCTTTATATGTCCTGCGCTAGAGCCCGTGTGTGTGAACAATTGTTATCAGCGGTTGTAAAATTGCGGCAGGTATATATGTAGAAGCGCATCATTGCACGCTACTCTTTTTATTTGGAAGGCTGTCGCTGTCCTCAAGAAGTACTTCCAACTATTGCTGATGGTAGCAGCAATAATCTGCCATGAAATAACCCATTCCTTGGCAACAGCGCAATGCAAGCCCTGCCACCAATCCATAACCCCCTAGCTATGAAACAAACCACTAGACAAATGCGTTTAATGTGTACACCTGATTATCCAAAAAGATTTCCGTGTTGGCACTTCTATCTCCTGCCCACAAGCAGAAAAGGAAAAACCTTCACAACTACATTAATTAAGGAAAAGAAGCCACTTTGGTATCGGGTACCGTAAAACTCCTCCACCAAAAAAAAAGGGAAAAGACCCACACAAAAAAGGGAAAAGACCATTGGGGATCAGGAGGGTTGCAGGCTTGATTTGAATGAGAGTTGATAATAGTGCTGGAAAGCATACGTCTGGTAGGAACAAGCAAGCAAGTTTGGCAGCGTAATTGACAATGAACAAGTTAAAGTAGAAATTAAGGCACGAGAACAACATAAGCTATTAATCCCCTGCTGTTCTAGGGTGCCGCAAAACCCTCCGCCACAACCCTCCTGCTTGGAGCGACAGGTACATACAGTAGCCATATGAAAAACCCGCCCACTGCACTACAGCCTCCACGGAGCAGTAGAGGGTCCATGTATGTATATCCACCTCATACTTCGTGATCACTCAAGCAAAAGCTCACCCATTCACGACTGTTTGTTCAAAAACAGACCTGCATCAAAGACTTGATGAATGATTTTGCGCTTGCCAGCCTAACTTTCCACGCTTTCCTGTCTACTCGCACCCTCTAAAAAGCACCAACAACACTGCCGGTAACACCTACCTAGGCCTCCTTCATTCTTCACAGAAAAAGCAAGACGAGACCACACACCTGGTGTACCGCACGTGACAAAACCCAGCCTCGCTCGCCAACAATGCATACGACCTAAAAGCAAGTCAGTAGCCAGACTTACTGCCCAAACATAGGCAACTTCATTCAAGTGGTCAGGATCCTTTGTTGCGTGTGGACGTGAGGCAGGAGCGGGCTGAACACCGGGGACACAGAGGAACTGTTACGAAGTGCGTAGCATACTAAAGTTAACCAACGGCTTAGGCAGTAGGGTGGTGTATACTTCTCATATTAAGGATTGCCTTCTGGAGTCGAACCAACTTCACTGGTCACCATTGGAATGACCTTTAGTTAGTTATACACCTTTTCTCAAGGGGCGTGTACACACGTAACAGTGACATTCACCAGCTGACCGCACTCACCGGGCTGCAGTACCTGTACAGCAATGTCATGAGGGGTGTCACGTGGACATACATAAGCAATCCTGCACATCCATACAGCAATGTCATGAGGGGTGTCACGTGGACATACATAAGCAATCCTGCACATCCATACAGCAATGTCATGAGGAGTGTCACGTGGACATACATAAGCAATCCTGCACATCCATACAGCAATGTCATGAGGGGTGTCACGTGGACATACATAAGCAATCCTGCACATCCATTTGTGCCGCTTGGTTGGTGCTTGGGTGTGCTGGGGAGGAACCTCTGCGAGAAAATCGACAGCTGACAGCAGGGCAACCTACATTTGGCGCGCACTTCCAGGGTTTTCGAAATTTTACCCTTCTTGCCCGACAAACAGGCCCACACGTCAGGTCCAAGCTTGCACCCAGCTTTAAAAAAAGGAGAGAAGATTGTGTTTTGTCTACTCGTGGATACACACCTTGTGTGCAGAAGATGCACATAAGCCAGCACAGCCTGCTTTACTGGCCCAAACATTTCCACACTGCGCCTGCATACGTGTGCACCTACTGCTACACTGTCTGCCAAACAATTCTACAAAACAAATACCTTTTAAGAGGGGCCTGCTACAAAAAGTACAAATTGATGCGGAGTAGTTGTCACTGCCTGTGTAGATGTTTGATATATATTTTTAAGGAGGAGCATCCCCTTCTCCAATTAAAATTGGATATAACACCATCAATATAAATATTAAAAAACCCCTGCTTAATTCAGGGATCCAGGTCTTGGCTTGATTTGAAACCGGTTCATGAGAGCTGATAGTAGTACTAAAATTCCGGGCACGTCTGGTATGTACAAGTTCAGCAGCGTAGTTGACAGAATGCACACGGAGCTGGTGGCTTAGTACGATGTCTGTGCTAGGCTGATCACCTGACCCTTGCAAGTATGGCTTCACAAGATCAACATGGAACACGTTGTGTATGTGCGTCCATTCACTGGGTAAGTTCAGCTTTACTGCAACGTTACCAACCATGTCGTCCACCTCAAAAGGATCCATATACGAGGGTTTAAGTTTCTTGACACCTGGACCTGGCTGCCTGAGGTTCTTCGTACTTAGCAGCACCAGATCTCCTGGGTTAACCTCAAACTCCACACAATGTGCATTCACTCTCTAAGCCATACGGTTCTGAGCAGCCTGCTTGGCTCTCCTTACCGCCCCTTCAATTCCTTCCACCAAATCATGAGCACTAGGCACCAACCTCGGTAAAATCGCAGAAATCGGAGTGAGAAGGTGCATACCACATTTAAGGAAAAAGGGCGTATTCTTTATTGACTTATGCCATGAATTATTTATGGCAAACTCTGCACACGCCAAGTGCTCATCCCAATCAGTGTGATCTGGCTGCACGTATGCTCTCAGCATCTCTTCCAACGTGCGATTTGCCCTCTCAGTCTGCCCATCTGTCTGAGGATGGTACGCACTAGACAGCTTCCTTTTCATGCCTGTCAGTGCATTCACCTCCTTCCAAAACAGGTTGTTAAATTGAGGACCTCTATCTGGCAGCACTGAGCCTGTCATACCGTGCAACCTAAGAACCCAATCTCTGAAATGCCTTGCAAATCCTAAGGCATCCAACGATTCAAACGTGGGGATGATGTGCACCATCTTAGAAAGCCACTCCACAAAGACCAGGATAGAATCATGTCCTCTGTCTTTGGCAGCTTCACTATAAAGTCCATAGTGATGTGCTCCCACCTGCTACCAGGAATAGACAAAGGCTGCAATTTTCCTGCATACGCCTTAGTGCTCGCTTTATTAACTGGCAAGCTTTACAATGCCTAACATAGTCCTCAACATCTGCCCGTATTCTCTCCACTAAAATTCCCTGGACACTAGATGGAAAGTCGCCCTGTGCCTGTAGTGATAGTATGGTTCTACGGGGCTGAGACTTTGATGAAAGCCTGTGTGAGAGCCAGAGGCAAATATAGCAAACCTTACGTTACCTCATATGTCAATTGATTACCAAAACTATGAAATCCAAAAGATACAGGATTAGTTGTTGTGTGATTTGATCTCTGAGAATATAAAGAAAAACTATGCAGGCAGTGAAAACCACTACTCACATTAATTAAGGAAAAGGAGCCACTTTGGTACCGGGTACCGTATAACTCGTCCACCAAAGGAAAAATAAAATATCAATGGGGATCAGGAGGGTTGCAGGCTTCACCTGAAACCGTCTCCTGATGAGAGTTGATTATAGTATTGGAAAGTATACACCTGACATGGACAAGTTTGGCAGCGTAGCTGACAGAATGTACATGAAGCTTGGAAGCAAGTTCTCAAAACTGAAGCTTTTACAGAGTCAAGAACCAGTTTTAAAAGGCTCCAGCGTGTGATGGTTGTAGATGGTGCCACCCCCTCCCAAAAGGATAGTGTGGAGGGTAACGGAGGCTCCTTGAAGGATGGACCAGAGGCCTTTATGCTTTTCCTGCGTGGCGCTCGGCTGTTTCTACAGTCTAGCGTCCTCACAGTACTTGATCTCGATGAGGTGAATGTCACGTTGGAGAATGCTAAGATCTTTGGGTCGGTGCTGTCTGGGGAAGGTGGATCTGCTAGTGGCTGGCGGTGCTGCTGAAGTGCTCCCAGTGCCCCTCAATTGCCCCCTGCCGCTTCTAAGAACCCACCCTCCTTCATTGCTAGTCTGTTGCTTTTTGTTTTGTGGAGATGGGAGCAACCAGTACAGCATCCGGACGGCTGGAGGTAAACCTATTTTTGTATGAGAAGCGGGGTGGAAAGAGCCACTTTGGTATAATCCTAGTTCAGTCTATTCAGAATAAGCAGACGGAGATGAATAATCCATCTTTCAGGTCATCTCTTCTTAAGAATGCACGCCGAAAGAAAGAAGCACTCTGTAGCATGAACGTAGAATCCGCCGAGTCGGAACACGTTCAACTGTATTGAAAATCTGAAGATTCTGCATAGCCAGCCGTTCGCTGCTACCTAAATCCATGCAACAATGCAGGATCCTAGGGAGCCTGTCTTGCTGATGGCTTTGAAGATTTTACTGCATGCAAAGTTGTGTCTCTCAGTGATCATATTTCTTATTTGCGTGTGTTGGCATCCAGAAAGGATATGCAAGGCACTGTCTAGTTGAGGGCAGAGGGGGCAAGTTAGGCTTATTGAGTGCTTAAACCATACCGCATGGTTTTGGTTGTACAGGGTTCCTGTTCTGTACCTCACAATGATGCACTTGGTTCTAACAGGGACATAGGATGCTGTTAGGTAAGCGTTGCTAGCGGCTCCATTGGCAGTGCCATTTTTGATAAGGGTCCGGTAGTATTCATGGTAGTTTGCTATAGTATTGGCATTTCCTACTTTGTGGAGGGGGTGCATGTGTGCTTGCAAGGCGTCATTGTAATTGGATAGGTACCAAAGCCTTGAGGTAGGTGACTGGGCTGTGTTTGGTTAATTTTGAATGATTCGTTGTTCTTCATATTCTTTTGCAAGCCAGTAGATGCTGTAGAAGCGATTTCCCTCAGGGCCGGCTATTTTGATAGAGGTATCCGCAACGTCAGAGTAGGTTGTGGTTAATTTTCTAGCAAGAGCATCAGCATGTTAATTGCCTAGTATAATACCTGCGTGGATGTGACTTTGTGGAAATGAATGGGCGATGGTGACTGGTGGATTGCTTTGGTAATGGATTGGAAGACATCTCCCTGGATGTGGTGGCGGTGGAGGTTTGGGTGCGAGAGCTGTTTTTTAATTTGGTGCATTGAGGTTAGGCTATCTGTGGCTATATGGGAGTGGACGTGAATGATTGCGGCTGCTACAGCTGCTAGCTCTGCACGTGAGATGGTACTGGCTATACCTACGCCTCTTGGGTTTACGTAATGGGATAAGGCAAGAGTGGTACACACCTGATCCTGTGTCTTGCCCTTCTTTGTGCTTTTAAAGACTGCCATCATTGTAGGTCCAGTCCCGCCAATCTTGTACTTTACGGATCAGGTTTGGGCTGGAGCTGTGTTGGGTTGCTTTGTCAAAGCTCTGAGGTGGGTCCAGGGTGCTATTTTTATCTTGGGGGCCTTGTGGGGTTTGATGAAGGTGGTCGCTGGGTAGTTTCCTTAATTGAATAACACCAGGAGCGAACTCAGTGCTAAGTGCAGAGGGGTAGAGGTCGTTATGGATGTAATTGATTTCCCACTCTACCTCAGGAATTTCTTTGGCAAGCTCTTTTAGCCAGTTTTTGTAGCAAGAATTGAGGCAGTTTCTGCCTTCAGTATTCCATACGGCGATGATGTGCATGTCACAAGTTTGTTTGGGAAAAGGCGCCTGTATATTGTTCCAGAAGGATACTTCTGCATATTGGAGTTGCTCTGATGGTATTGAGCCCAACAATATACATATGTGTGGGTATTTGCGGCAGAGTGATGCATAGGGATTTGTAGTCATATTTTTAATCCAGGAGAGACGAAACATGAAGGTAGCTGTTGCATCTGTGCTAAGGGCAGTAGAGTAAATTGCATGCCTTGTTGCTAAGTACATGTTTTTTTCACAGAGGGGGTCAACGGAGGAAATGCCTGAAAATGTGCATGTTTGCATTCAGAGCGAAGGCAGCCACTCACAGCCACTTCATCCGATAAACACCATTTTAGTACCAAAGTGTAGCTGGAATTGAGAAAGTTTTATGTGGTTTACTTTGCGTGCTGAGATAGACTGGATTAAGCACACATGGTGCATGTAAACCCTAATGTGGTGATTTCCATGGGAAATGGCTCAAATCATCATAAAACACCAACCACTTTTCCTTTCTAATTTAAAAACATTCCAGATTGGTGCAGTGGGTGATGTGGTATGAAGAATTTGTGGTAAAAAGTGGGGTGCACGCCGCGGCTTACCAGGCATGTGCCCCCCAATTAGGCAGCCTCAAGCAGAAGTGCTCTGGAAAGGAACATTTTGATGCCTAGTTTGAAGATGCCTAATAAGGGGCTCATACGCGCGGAACATTTGAAAAACATGCCGGGGGGAGTTGTTGGTAAATGGGACATATAGAGAAACCAGTGAACTTGAAAAAAAAGGCGTTGCAGTTTTCCCCGAAGCCCTATCTCTTGGGTGTTCACTCCAGTATTGGGGGAGCGTGGGGTCTTGGTCAAGGGGGGATGCCATTTTTCTTTAGTGACCAGGGCCCATTTTTGTAGGGCGGTGATGATGTGGGGGGGAAGCATTCGTGAACTAGACCTCAGAACCGGCTGGGCACAGCACAGGAATAGTGCAAGGATAAGAAGCCCCCACCATCCACTCTGTCGCGTTCAACTCAAGCACTAATTATACTAATGCGCACACAAAGCAGGGAAGGTATGGAGTGAGAGTTGCTGTGCCTCCTGCAATGCTACTCGCGTAGCCAGTTGTTGTTATTCTTGCCAGCTTCTGGACTTGAAATTAGACAAGAAAGAACAACCGAAGACCCTCTCTCAGTGTAATAATTGTAAGTGCTCACACAGCATGTCTGTGTAGTTTCCCCTAACTCTGGGGGGGCGAAGGCGCGGCAGCCTGTCTAGCAGTGTTTTTGTAGTTGTGTCAGCATTCGTTAGTGTTTTAGGAAGGTTATTCAAGAGTACGTAGGACTCCACGCACGCTCTGTTGTCCTTGCTGAGAGCCACTCACGCATCGACACGCAATCCTTCATAACAACAAGTCTTTGACTGATACAGCTGCTGGTCATGACAATGAGTCCCACAAGCTCCGATGCAAGACGCATGGCGGGAAGCTGGTAAATGTTGCCATGTAAGCCGCTGTATTCTGCCTTATCAAAAGCCCTTTGTAGAAGCAATGTTGAGACGCTCAGGGGTGAGCATGCCTTTGCATTTTCCATCTACATTGTAGATGCAAGCTACTGTGGAGTGTACACTTCTGGGAGTATAGGGTCGTCCGAGGGAGATTCGATGTCGTTTTCTTGGTACTTCGTGAGATCAACGTCAGTGATCCAGTACTCGCAGCGCCCAGTGGCTGCAATGTCTGTTTGGAGGATGGTGGGCTGGATGTCAAAATTGTTCCGAAGTTGGATATCATAGGGCTGGTAGGGGTTTCTTTCTTGGTTGGCTGAAAATTTATTTTGAAGATCATTAAGGTGTGTGTCTGCAGCAGGTTGCGGTAGGTTTGGCGCCGTGATATGCTCTTTGTACATTTGGAGGCTGCATCTAAAGCTTTTACAAGAATTGGCCTGGCTCCCATGTTGGGTTTCACAAGACTCGTTTCACCAACTCTCTTTTGAGAGATTTAAAGGTCCGTTCTTTCTCTTTATTTTCATTTAGGCTAACACAGGCTGGGCAGGCCCATGTGTCATTGGTGTCGATAGCCTGTTGCTCATTGGCATTGTAGCAGTTGGTTTTTAGTAGGCACTGCCAATGGCAGGTACGATTACAAACGTTGCATATGTACATGTCTTTAAAGGGAGGGAGCAGATCCAGTGTTTCAAGTCCTAGATGGTAGGAGCACATTTCACAGGATGCACACTGTGGGAATGGTATGCAGTATCAGTGCGAGCAGCAGCTTGAGTGGATTTGGGCACTAATCAAACTGCTTTGAATAAAGATTTAAAATCATAGGAGCATAGTGCCGCACACGGCGTGTGGTATTGCTTCTGTCTTTCTGGGGGGCCAGCATCTCTACCCCACTTGTTGCAAATGTAAAATTTCCAATCATCTATGTGGTGGACGTCCAGATCATCATGGTGTTAAAGCGTGTGTATGGCCTCAGTGGGTGTCATAGAGAAGGCCTTGTCTGTCTTGTACGCTACCTCTGTCATGTAGGCTGTACGTACTTTCCTCATTTTGTTCTCCTCGTGGGATGTTGTGTGGCAGTGCATCCATTGAGTGGTGCAGGACACAAAACAACATCCTAATCCATGTAGTGTTTACACCATCTACGCCCTTTTTCTTTTATGTGTAGGCTGTAAAACATGTCCATACCGAATGTCACGCCCAATTGTTGGGGGGGACAATAGGCCTATGTAAAAAAGCCAGTAATTCTGTGTAGGTTTTAACAAGTCTTCTTCAAAAAGCTGAAGGAGCCAGTTCACCACAGATGGCAATTTCTGTTGTTCTATGAGGAACACAGCGCTCAGCACCTTCCAAGTAGCTACTAAACCTTACTAGACGAATAGCCTTGAGCTAGTGTATCCCTTTTGATAATCACAATTTTTACATGTTTTACATACGCAGCCTAGCAATCGCACGTTTTGACTGATTGGCTTAACCTGTAAACCTGTATCCCTTTTGGACCTCTCTGACTGGGCCTTTTTTGTCTGCCGATTAAGGAGTTTTACGGTACTCGATATCAAAGTGGCTTTCTTTTGATTAATCAATGTGGGAGTGGTTTTCACTGCCTGCGTAATTTCCCCCCCCTAGTACGTAAAGTGAGAGCTAGTACGTAGAGTGAGAGGAGCTTGCTCACGTGGAAGATTGGGACAGCACAATTTACTCAGTCCTTTCAAGCAGCGATGTACTCAGCCCTTCGAGCCATGTACTCAGTCCTTTCAAGTAGTTAACGTACAGGGCTTTAAGATAAACAACACACCAGCTAGCGCAGAGGGCATTAAAAGATGCAGCACAGCCACAAGAAGCGAGTGTAGAGGGCATCAAAAGAAACAGCACACTATTGGTTGTTGTCTACTACCTTACAGTGACAGTGATTTGCTACGACAACACAGCTAGAAACTCGTTAAGTGAAAGGACCTGTGCTAAATTATTTATCAGTTTTGTCTTGGTCCACTTCTGCCACTGCTTTCTCGAACCACCTAGCTGATGGCCCTCGCACACCCGCACATCCTGCGCTGCTCATCTGCTACTAGCATGGGCACCCACTCAGAGAATGCACTGTCTCTGCCATAAGCGTGTATTAGCATGGGCATCCACTCAGAGAATGCGCTCATTCTGCCATAAATGTCTGCTATTAGCATGGGCATCCATCCACTCAGGGAACCCAATCATTCTGCCACAAACGCGGGGTTCTTCCGGCAGATGACGAGGCCTTCCAGCACCTACACCCCAATAGGAAGTGACGCAAAATATGTGAAACACGACAAGGTAGGGTCAGAAAAGGCGCTCTAATTCTGCCACGCATGGCGTGCTCTACAGTTGGAAACGGGTAGTAGGAAACCAGAGGGGGGCAAGTTAACTGGGGAAATGTCCAAATATGTGCCTTTTTTGCACTCAGAAGCCGGCCATTCACTGCTCCTTTATTCGATGGGAACAATTTTGCTCTAAATTGAAGCTGGAGTTATGAGTTACACGATGATGTGCTTGGATACATGTGGGTTGCTCTGTGTGCAAATTGGCTGGGCTGAAAGCCCACGCTGACCACCAAAACCCTAGAGTGGCTTAGCATGGGAAAACAGCATATGTTGGCTTAGATCACCAACCACTTCACCGTTTCACTCCATTTTTGTGGCAATGATATCTGTTTGTTACAAGGACTCAACCACCAGAAAACATGTGATCTGGAATGGTGGATGGCCTGCTGTGAAGATTTTGTGGTGAAAAGTGGGGTTCACGCCGCGGCCGATTAGGCATAAGTGCCCTCATTGGCTACAATGAAACTCAACTGCTATGGAGCCATATGACCATTGGAAACCAAGTCTAGTTGTAGCCAATGGGGGCACACACACTCTGGGAACATTTGAGAAACACCCCCACTTTGGGGGGGGGTATGATAGCCCCCTGTGGTAGGAAACAGGGACATTAGAATAGGATAGAATAGAATAGAATAGAATAGAATATAATATAATATAATATAATATAATATAATATAATATAATATAATATAATATAATATAATATAATATAATATAATATAATATAATATAATATATATACACTATAGCACACAGCAAGAAAGCCACTATATATAACATTATAGCACACATCAGAACGCCACACATCAGACGTTTAGGTACCATGTTCTTTTAAAAAGTGGCGGCAGGTAGTAATGCATCGACTGATTAGGACATGGCACGCAGCACGCAGCACACAGCAACAATGCCACTAATGCCACGCATCAGACGTGTGTATTTCGGTTGATCCCGTGCACGTGCGCCCCTTTATACCGATTTTTTCCCGACTGTGTAAGTATCCACCACTAAGTAGGTACCATGGATGGTCTTCTGAAGAGTGCAGTAGGTAGTAATAAAGGCTTACCCTACCGTGCCATCTCACAATAATCATATCCGTAATGCATCAGCCTACCCTACCGTGCCATCTCACATAAATGTTAACCCTACCCTACCGTGCCATCTCTCATGACCATATTGCATTGGCCTACCCTACCGTGCCATCTCACACTAATCATAATCAGGGCTGTGCAATGCCACTGTCAGAGCCATTTTGGCCCGCAATTACGGTGCGGATGACCTTCAGATCGTCATTTGCTGCCCTAGCATTAATGCATCGTTTGCTTAGGACTTAGGACACCAGTCGTCGCCTGTCCTTTCATTCTCTGCCTGTTTACGATTGTTTTCATTCTCTGCCTGTTTATGATTCCTTTCATTCTCTGCCTGTTTATGATTCCTTTCATTCTCTGCCTGTTTATGATTCCTTTCATTCTCTGCCTGTTTATGATTCCTTTCATTCTCTGCCTGTTTACGAATCCTTTCATTCTCTGCCTGTTTATGATCTTTTCTTTCTCTGCCTGTTTATGATTCCTTTCATTCTCTGCCTGTTTATGATTCCTTTTTACCTTCACATGTGTGATTTACCTCCACATGCGCGGCTTACCTTCACATGTGTGATTTACCTCCACATGCGCGGCTTACCTTCACATGTGTGATTTACCTCCACATTCGTGACTTACCTTCACATGTGTGACTTACCAATGCCTGTGTGTCTCCATCAACTCCTACCACACATACACGCACTCAAACACACACATGCACACACACACACACGAACGCACGCATGCATACACACCCTCCACACATACACACACTCAAACACACACACATGCACGCACGCACGCATGCACACACCCTAACATCCACACATGCACAACCACGGATACATACACATACACGCACACCAACAAATGCGCACAGTAGGCTGAGGGCCACGTCCTCTCTCACACACACATACTCACACGCACGCATACACACACATGCACACACACATACTTACATGCACACACAAATGCACGCACCGAGCTGAGGGCCACATACTCACATGCACACGCGCACACCCCCACACATGCACACCCCCACACCCAACCACATGCACGTGCGCGCACCCACACACCGCACAAACAAATGTACGCACCGGGCTCAGGGCCACATATTCATCGGTGGCCAGCTCTGCACGCTCTCCACTAGCCATCAGTACCTGTGTGTGTGAGTGTGAGTGTGCGTGTGTGTGAATGTGTGTGTGTGTGAATGTGTGTGTGTGTGTGTGTGTGTGTGTGTGTGTGTGAGAGAGAGTGTGTGTGTGAGTGTGTGTGAGTGTGTGTGGTAATGTGTGTGTGTGCATCAGGGAAGTACAACCCGTCCGGGGCCCGGAAAAAATCAACATGGTTTCGGGATGCCCCGTAGAGACAGCCCAAAGCCGGTCCGGGGAACCCGGAAATTGCAGGGGCGACAGCCCATGCGATTTCCGGGGAACCCGGTAAAATTTAATATGTAGCTCCGGGTAATTTGCAGTGAATTATGAAATAAATGACGCTGGGTATACAAAATGACTACTAATTAGTGAAGAGGGACAGGGAGAGGTCAGCCACCCAGCAAGAGGCTCCCCCTCATGACCAGACTTCTCTTTGGGAGCCTGTGAGCGCTGGGCTTGACAAATGGGCTCTTACGGTTGCATGCATGGCAGCCTTCACACTGCACCCCAGGGGCCTGGCCTGCCATACAAGCACATCAAGCGAGGGAAGGGACTAAGCGCGGGAATGCCCTTTATTACAAACCCTCCCTGCTCCACATACACACGCGTGCACGCACACACGCACACACGCATGCACACACCCACGCACGTACGCACGCAGGCACGCACATCACACACACATGCATGCACGTACACACACTTGCACACACACGCACACACACGCACGCATACACACACACACACTCACACACACGCAAACACACACATACACAACACGCACACGCACATCACACACACATGCATGCACGTACACACACTTGCACGCA
>Ga0307947_1000949_pt1:0-20000 | contig 22149 bp, 20 predicted proteins | sample OrgLakmetagen232_FD_201840 | JGI IMG/M metagenome (GOLD analysis project Ga0307947, IMG submission 201840) | Saline water microbial communities from Organic Lake, Antarctica - #232 | ecosystem: Environmental > Aquatic > Non-marine Saline and Alkaline > Saline | place: Antarctica: Organic...
CTTGTGGCTGCAAAATTCGTTAAGTGCCCAAAATCGTATTATACGGAGCAATTCGAAAAATACGGATATATACGTGATAAATACGATACGACGTATAATACGCCTACGCCGTATGACCCATCCCTGCATAGCAACGACGACAAATTCCCAGTATAATTCATTGTCAGGGATGGGTCATACGGCGTAGGCGTATTATACGTCGTATCGTATTTATCACGTATTTATCCGTACTTTTCCGATTTTGGGCACTTAACGAATTTTGCAGCCACAAGCCCCCCAGAGCCCCCCAGAAGCACTCCCAGGCCCTCTAGATCCCCCAGAGGCACTTCCAAGCCCTCAAGATCCCCCCAGAGGAACTCCCAGCCCCTCAGAACGTAGCATGATCACTTGCGTATTGCTACCACAACCCAGAAGGTGGTGCCTGTAGCGTAGATGAATTGTGCAACAGCTGCATCCACACAAGCCTTGGTCACTGCCCTCTTGCCGCAGGTGTCCAATGACTGTGTAGATGCTGCTGCTGATGTGCTTGCTGTAGTCCTGTGCAGGTGCCTCTCTTTTCCTGCATGCTCCTCCCTCTGAGCGCTAGCGTCGGCAATTTCTCCCATTGCTAGCGAGCGCTGCGACTACGCCCTGAGGATTTATGCTGGGTCAGCTTTGCATGCTGCTACACCTACGCTGGGATTCTGCCTCATAACTCATAAAGTGCTCGCGGATGCGGGGGGCACTGCTGCTGAAATCTCGGAATTCTGGCATCTGGCATCTGGCATCTCGTAAATCTGCCCCCTCTGTCCCATAACAACAACACGATGTCACTCAGGGTCTTTACCAGGAGGCATGATAATGTTTTGGAGGCTGGGGGGACAATTTTTGGTGGCTGGAGGGTGGTTGGTGCAAGCCCACGGGTACCCCCCAAAAAAGCATAAATACGTTTTCGTATTATACGCGTATTGCGTATTAATAGCGTATTATACCGTGTGGGACGTCTCAGAAGTCCGTATGACCCATCCCTACTTATTGCTATATTATTATCAGATCAGGAATAAAGCCACGCGGGTTTGCTCTTGAGGCATCGTCTCAACACTTGGGCGTGGTGGAACAAGATGTAGAGTCTCCCAGGCAGATAGCTTTTGCCAAAACATCCCAACGCATGCTTAAACAACCATAACAACCATAGCAACGATACAACGATACAACGTCAAAGTGCTAACAACAATACAAACGTGTGTATTATGATACAGACAGAAGCACGATCAAAATAAGTAAATGCACAACGGTGCATAGGGATGACGAATGGGCGAATGGGAATTAGATTGATCAGTTTCATCTAAAGCAAGAAGGCCGGTTCCCTTCTCTCTCAAAATTGCAGCAAAGGGAAGGGTGTTCACACTTTTGCAGGACCCCGAGTCCTCACCTGTACTGCTCAAACCTTCTCCAATGCCTAAATGAACCGGCAGCATCTAGAGGAATCAGGGCTTGATTAATGCGGGCTATTGCCCTCATCTCAACCTGCATGCGGGCAGCATTTTGTAAAGTGAACAAAATGATAGACAAGGGCTACTACTCTATCTTGTACAATCCAGCTCGTACCGTGGTATCATTTTCTGGCACAAGAAATTCCCTGGAAGAAACAACAGCAATTACCGTGAGGAACAGGTTTCTAAGGTTCTCACAAACAGCACCGTATTGATGTTGTGTGTAGCTAACGTGCCAGACAAAGGACTCACACATCATCGACGCCTAGACTTGTGCGTAATGAAATATAGATGTAGTTGTTCTCCCGCCTCAGTTCCACGAGACCTTCCTGAGATGTTGACACAACAAGTTGAGCAAGTTGCCGAGCAAAGATGAGGACATGAAATCCTATACTATACTCCTCTACACCTGCTGACTGAGGTACTGTTCCAGTTTGTCAAGCGTAGCTTGTTGCGTTCCATCGTGCGTCCACGGATTTGCAAAGTGCTGTGAGGTTTGGGAAATGTAGGGGGTTTATGTGGATTGAGCCAGGCAGATTCAAAAATCAGTGCATCAAACCTGAGGTGCATCGTCATACGCAGACACGCAGGACTGTGTCAGGCCCGAACAAGGAGCCAAGGTGCCACCATTCGGTCCCAAACCTGGAGGATAGTTAAAGGAACACCAGTGAAAGGAATGAGGCGAGGCTACACTGCTACACTGCTACACTGTAGGTTGCAGCCTAAAGGGGGCAACCTGCTTCTAAAACTGTATGGCAACCCACAATCCGCACAGTCTCCGTCCATTTTCGGCTCAGGCACCTCAAACCGGGGCAGTAGTCCAGATACTGTAAACAGCATTGTTGTTCTTCTACATGCAGGCACTTGCGTCCTGTGTGAAGACCTTGCTGAGCCCTTGGCCCTGCTTTTGATTTTTAGAGGGCACTGCTGCACATTCCTTGCGCCATGTGCCTGTTGAAAAAGTGCGGTTCTACGTGAGTACGAGCATCTGCTTGCTGATTCAGGCAGTAGTGGTCTGATCTGTTAGGGTCCAGGCAGAGTGCAAGACTTGCAAAATGACATCAAAGCAAACCAAAAACAATTGCCACACACACATTCCTGAGGTTTGAGAACATGGGGTTAAATGTGTGCTACACATCCACTGCATCTGCGCAGGCCGTTCTGAAGACCATGCTGTGCGTGCATCAAATCAACCCTGGTCCTCGATACACACACAGAGGGCAAGTGGCGCAAAACCGACGCTTTGTGTATGTTCCTGATATTTAGAACACAACCCATGATAAGTATGAGGTGCGAGAATAGACAATTCTTGGGTCCTTGCCATGCAAGCACGTTCGATAATGGGAAGTGCGACCCTTGCGAGCACAAATGCGAAACTAGGCAAAACAACCCCCCCCCCTTCCATTCCTGAGGGTCGAGGACGTGGGATAGGGTGTGTACAATACATCCACCGCGGCCGTGTGAGTGTAAATGGGCACCAATGCTGTGCTGTGCTGCAAATAAACGTCATCAACACACGTGCACGGGGCGAATGGTCAAATGGAGCAAAACCGACACACTGCGTTTGTTACTGGGGGTTGGAAACGGGGGAGAAGGGGGAAGTGAACCACAGAGGCAAGTTGCTGCTACACCGCGCCCCCCCCCCCTCCCCTGTGTCCCTTGCACTTGCAAACAAACATGAGGTCTACAGCACCACACTTGTGGTAAACGAGACCAGGCTGACCTCAGGTCGGGGACCTTCTTCCCCTCCGTCCCTCCTTCTCTCCCTCCACTATTTTCAAGGCAGCACCCCTTTCACTCTCACCTGCGCTTCACTGTGTCCCTTACTGGAAACAACACCCTGCATGTGCGCGTGCGTGTGCACAAGTATGTGTGTGTGCGTGTATGTGTTTGTGTTTGGGCATGTGTGTGTGTGTGTGTGTGTGTGTGTGTGTGAGGGTGTGTGCATGTGCATGTGTGTGCGTGTGTAGGTGTGTATGTGTGTGTGTGCGTGTGTGTGTGTGTGTGTGAGCGTTTGTGCGTGTGTGTGTGAGGGTGTGTGAGGGTGCGTGCATATGCATGTGCGTGTGTGCTTGCGTAGGTGCGTATGCATGCGTGTGTGTTTCTATGTGTGTGTGTGTGTGTGCGTGTGTGCATGTGCGCAACTGTGTGTGCGTGCGTGCGTGTGCGTGTGTGTCCGTGTGTGTGCGCGTATTTGCGTGTGTGTGTGCGTGTGCGCGCGTATTTGCGTGTGTGTGTGCGTGTGCGCGCGTATTTGCGTGTGTGTGTGCGTGTGCGCGCGCATGTGCGCGTGTGTGTGAATGTTTGTGTGTGTGTTGTGTGCTGTGCTGTGAGTGTGCGTGTATGTTGCACATGTGTATTGTGTGTGCGTGCTGCACGTGTGTGTATGTGTGTGCAGCACGTGTGTGTGCAGCACGTGTGTGTATGTGGTGTGTGTATGTGTGTTTGTATGGTTGTTTGTGTGTGTGTGTGTGCCTGAGCACATGCACGTGTGTGTGCGCGTGCGTGTTTGTGTGCTGCACTTGTATGTGAGTGTGTTGCGCACGTGCGTGTGTGTGTGTATGTGTGTGTGTGTGTGTGTGTGTGAGAATGTGTGTATATGTGTGTGTTTGTGTGTGTGTGTGTGTACTGCACGTGTATGTGTGTGTGTGTGTGTGTGTGTGTGTGTGTGAGTGTGTGTGTGTGTGTGTGTGTGTGTGTGTGTGAGTGTGTGTGTGTGTGCGTGTGCGTGTCCTTGTGTGAGCTACACGGGTGGGTGTACACTAGAACAGCCCATTCTCATCCCAGTAAATGCCCATGCCCCAGTCATAAACAACAAGCACAATTCATGCTGCGTGCTGTTCAGGTCTGATATTCGAAGTCTCACCTGCACATTCCTTGCGGGAGAGGAAAGATGTATCATATTTGCATGTGTTTTACACAGGTATGCAGGTTTTAACGGTCAAATACTCCAGGCTTCCTTTTGTGGGCCTTTTTTAATTAAGTTGGGAGGAATGGATAGTGCGCTGCAAGTGTTTGTGTGGGGGGGGATAATCAACAGCCCGGACGCGTCCCAGGGGAGGACGTATTACAGGAACTTTTGGCTACAGGGGGTGGAGTATGCCATAGGTAAAGGATTTGTAATTCGGATTCTTCAACAGGTCCCGGGCAGGCTGGCAATCGATGGCCCTGGATCCCAAAGGCAGCTTCTCTTCTCTTCCCCTGTCCCACCTCCTCTTCTTCTTCCTCTCCTTTTCTTGCTGTCCCCCTTGCCCAGGTGATGCAGTGCTACTCACCTCAGGTGGCACGAGCCCTTTTGTTGGACTTCTACTCGCAGCCTTCACCTCCCACCAAGATGACCAGCACTACATTCAAGTGTGAGTGTAAGCAGCTTTTTTTGGTTAAACTCATTCTGCGGGCGTTTAGGACTTCCCAGTTCGGACACCTCACCCCAGGGAATTTCCCCCATCAATCTGCACAGGAAGTGGTTTGAGCGTGCATCCACCTTATTTGGTTCAAGCTCAAAATGCGAGAATGAGGTGGTCGAGGTAGGTGTCCGGGGCAGGAATTCCCGTGTTTAATCCTGGTGCCCTTGACTGAGGAATGTGTAAGTACATACAAACATATACACACGCAAACACACATACATACACACGCACACACACACACACACACACACACACACACACACGCACGCACACACACACACACACACACACACACACAAACACACACACACGCACACACATACATACACACGCAAACACACACATACATACACACGCAAACACACACAAACATCCACGCATGCACATGTGTTGAGCGTGAGCGCAAACATGTGTGCGCATGCTCAGGCACAATTCATGTGACACACACACACACACGCACGCACGCACGCACACACGCATGCATCCCCGTACACCGCACACATCTGCATGCAAACATGACGTCGTTACAAGACACACACACCACATATGTACACACACATTGACACGCATATATAAACCAGCAACCGCTGCTTACACGTACATGTTTGTACGCATGGCATCCTATTTGTTTTGCGCACACTTGTCACATAGTTTTACAGTTCCACACGCAAAAGAATCTATTGGCACTTCCTGCAGCTGGATGACACTGACTGCAACCATGTGGGGTGTATCGGGGGCCGTTGCACCATAATCCGTGCCAACACCTGGGCTGAGGTACGCTTGTGTGTGTTGTGCTCACGGTTGCACACCAGCTAGCATGTAAGTACTTCCTCCACCCTAACATCACACGCACCATAGAAGTCTGTTGTCAGCTTATCCTTCGCTCCCTCATGTGACACCATTTGCTTTTTCAATCTTCCGCTCTCTCTTCCTTCATGCTCCCAACCCCTCTCAGGCCTCGCATCTGGCTGCCAGCTCCACTGCTGATCTCGGCCTGGAGGTGTTCTTCTGCCAAGGGCTGTTTGACCCGACGTCAAACGTTCTGCACAAGTACCCACAGCTGGAAATGGGCACATCTGGTACGCATTGTCGCCGGGCTCACACAGAGCACACCCTTTTTGTTGTTTCCTCTCTTTGTTATTCTCGTCTCTGTTCTTTGCCGCTCAGTTGAGCCAGCGCCTATATATGGCGTGCCATGTATAGTCACACATAGACATGAAGAGCAGCAGCATGCTTGTTCCCATTAGCCTCCCCCCCCACCGGTGCGACACCAGCTTCCAGCCAATAATCATAAGTTCTCTTGATGATTCATAACACGTACACACAGAATTGCACCTTCCCACCACTCTTACACACACACACACACATATACACACATACATGTGTACACATCACTCAGTACTCCTCATCGATTTCAGGTGGCTTTGGCTTTCCCACACGCCTCCCCAGCGATGAAGTGGACAGCATGGACATGCATGTGCCAGAGGGTTTCTTGCTGGGCAGGTGTGTGAGTATGTGTATGTGTGCGAGGTGCTAGCTGCGTTTCGCACTATATGTAAGGCCTAACCGACAAGAAATTGTGAATGTTTTCAGTATGTTCAGACATGGGGACATTGTAGAAAAAAACATAAATATTTGCGTTTCATGAGTGAGATTGGTGAAGTGGCAAATTGTGCAAGCTTTAGTCCGGAATTTGCATGTGCGAGTAGGAGTATTAGTAGGCAGCATTCATCACATGAAGGCCTGTAAAGCTCTGGCAATGGGAAAAAGTAGGCCTGCGATGGAAAGGTTGACCGTCATGTTTTGCTGCGTTGTCTTCATTACCCACAGTAAACACAGATTTCCTGTGTGGAGGGGATAGGCCAGCTATAGTTGTATGCCTGACGGGACGCATCCCATACAAAACCATTTACGACGCGCCGTGCAAACACACACCACACACACATATACACACACAAGTGCACACGCATGATGAACACGCAGCTGCAACAAGCGCAAGTGCACAGGGGGTGCACAGGCGTTGGGCGGCAAGACTGATACGTTGGCAGCGGTAGAGATGCAGGCTGCAGCGGATGGCAAGCTGCAAGAGGGCGTGCTCACTCCGCCCTTGCAAGGGCAGTGTGCGCCAGGCCGTTGCTGCACACAGTGCGGCACATCGCAGACGCCGCAGTGGAGAGAGGGCCCTCACGGTGAGTGTGAAACTATTTGTTTTGGCTGTATTTGTGCCTGCTTGTGTGTATGGATGGGTATGGGTTTATGCATATAGGCGAGTAGTGAGCGCACCATTTTTCAAGTGTGAGTGCCTGCAGCAGATGGTTGTCCTGCTCATCTGCTTTGCACAGCCATATTGAAGTGGAAAACAACACAGAGGCCATCTTTGGACGCTCTGAACTTGTGACTGATTACTAAGCCGAGTTGCAACTGATTTCTAAGCCAATATCTTCATACATCAAACCAAAAAAGGAGTCACATCTGCTGCTCTTTGCAGTTTATGTCGTGAGACAATTTGAGCATGGTCCACTCATTAACATGTCCAGTCGCTGTCCAAGCACACCCTGTGCATTTCCTAAGGCACGCATCTTTTTATCAGGAATTCTTGCAAGGATTTGAGTATAAGATCCCATCTTTAATGGCGCCCTCTCTCTTTGCTCCCCTTTTACCGCAAAAATCCATGTTGCTGTTCCTTAGCATGCGCTCTCTCCCATGCAGTGAAAGTCAGGTTGAGACCTGCTTAAACTCATACGTTTGAAAGCAATGCCGGGTATGCGGGCTTAATGTCAATGTCCCTCCTCAATACCCACAGGCCCCAAAACACTGTGCAACGCCTGCGGCGTGCGGCGCGTGCGTTCCCAGCGTACCTCCACTAAAGCAATGCACGTCCCAGCCTCGCATGCTCCCAAAGCTGTGAAAGGAGAAGAAGAGGGGGGCAATGCCTGCGCCTCTCATGCCACCTCACAGCAGCCTGCTCCCAGCAAGCCTGCTGCCAAGAAGCCCTCTGGCAAGGTGGGCGGCTGGGCACCATTTGCCCCTCCATTGTTCTGTCTAGATATTAAGGTTGTTCTGTCTAGGGAGAAAGGTTGTTCTGTCTAGATGATTTTGCAACAAGCAAAAATGCTACACCAATGCTGTCGTTGATGCAAGCAATGCTGTCGGTCATAGGAGAACAAAATGTGTTCTGTGCCTGTCTGTGCTCTGCTTTTTTTATTCAGGTGGCTGCCAAAGCAGAGACGATGTCAGGGGCCCCCACAAGCACTTCTACGCGCCCAGCTCGTCAGGTGTGCACAGACCCTGCATGTATATGTGTGTGTTGGTTGTGGGTGGGTGTGCTCGCGCCTTATTTGCCTAAAATTTGTCACACAGGCTCTTGCTTCACTTTGAAAGAAACTCAATAGTTAAACAAGTTTGTGTATGTGTGTGGGAAGTTGTCTATGATAGGCTGGTGCTATTCAATAGCAGCCAAATTCCTCGCTTAAAAACAGGGATGGGTCATACGGACTTTTGAGACGTCCCATACGGTATAATACGCTATTAATACGACATACGCGTATAATACGAAAACGTATTTTTGCTATTTTGGGGGGTACCCTCGGCTTGCACCAACCACCCCCCAAGATAGCAAAAAGAATATATGCCCAAAATCGTATTATACGGAGCAATTTGACAAATACAGTTATATACGCGATAAATACGATACGGCGTATAATACGCCTACGCCGTATGACCCATCCCTGCTTGAAAATGTCAAAGGCACTTAGTTCCCCTCTTTCTTGTATCAATCGCACAACCGTACATCATTAATGTGACTACAATTATATCGGCTAACACACTCAATACACACATGCAAGCATATGCACATATACACACACAGTCCGCCTTGCTGGCCGCCTCCCGCAATGCTGAGTTTGCACGCACCGGTGTGTTCCCCGAAGCTGAGGAGCGCTGCAGCAGCGCGCAGGCAACCGCACAGCACGCAGCAGCTCAGCAGGCAGCGCAGCAGGCAGCGCAGCAGGCAGCGCAGCAGGCAGCCAGCTGCCGCAAGAAGCGCAGCGTAAGTGCAAGCGCGTCTCAGCAGCAGCAACCCCAAGTGCAACAAGTGCAGGCACAGCAACAGCAGCAGCAGCAGCCACAGCTGCTGAGCAAGGGTAGAATGCCTGTGCAGCAGGGCAGGCATGGGCATGGTGGAGGTGTGGCTGGAGGGGGGAGGGGAGCGGGTCCAGCGTGGGCTGCTCTACCAACAGCAGAGGGCTCTATGTGGCCTCAGCACTCATTGGATAATAACTCCCATTTATCTGCCGGTTCGGCACTCGCGCCAGGGGTAGGCAGTGAGGACGGTGGAGAGAGGACCTGGGAGGAGGCGGGCAGGTTTGCTTCGGAGGAAGCAGAGGAGGGGTCCCTGCATGGCAACAATCAGCACCACAGCCACGCGTGCCTCGACAACAGCACTTGCCCCCCCCCCGTCCAGCAGGATAGCAACACCATGAACAACGGCAGACAAGGGACATTGCAGCAGCAAAGCGAGCTAGCAGGCTCTGCTTTAGCCAGGGGCTCGCGCAGCAACCTGGCTAGCCTTCAGCAGCAGCAACAGCACCACAACCAAGATCAGGGAGGTGGAGATGTACATGTTTGGGGGGAGGGCTGCAGTGTGGGCGGAACGGCGACGACCAGCGCGCGTCAGCATTCTGAGCAGCAGCAGGGTGCGCCTCAATCCTCCCCTGTTCCTTGCTGCAGAGAAGTGGGTGCAAAGAAAGCTGGAGCGAGTAAGGGAAGTGGCGGGGGTGCGGCAAAGAAGGGGGGGAAGTTAGGAGGAGGGACGAAGGCGAAGGCAAAGGGGGGTGTGAGCAAATTGGTGTCTGTTGGATACAGTGTACCGCAGGTGGCCATGTATGAGCTACACGAAGGAGCTGGGTTACCAGCACCTGCGAGGGTGGATCCTGTGGTGGTTCAGGGCGGTGGTGCTGGTGCTGGTGATAGTGCTGGTTCTGGTGCTGGCGCTGGCGCTGGTGCTGGTGCTGGTTCTGGTGCTGGATTTGGCACTGGCGCTGGCGCTGATGGTGTTGTAGGAGGAGTGACAGGAGCAGCAGCACCTACGAAAGGGGCTGCCAAAAAAGGGCCAAAAGGGCCCAGCCATAAGAAGGGAGCAGGGAAGGCAAACAGAGCAGCGGCTGCCGCGGCAGCTGCCGCTGCAGCGAAAGCACAACAGGAGCAGGCTCAGAGCAGTGCTGCAGATTGTGAGTATACTCTTTACTACTTTTGTTTACTGCATATGGTCCAGGCTTGGTGTTTTGTGTGCTTAAGTTGCTGTGTTAAAGGGTGTGTTTGATTCAGCTCTGAGGTCCAGTTGGCTGCTTATTTTACAATGCAAAACTTATGACAAAATGGGCAGTTTCTCATGAGGAAGTGATTTTGTAACCGAAACAAACTGGTCTTTATATGTGTCAGTGCGTGTGTGTTTGTAACGCATCCTTCCCACTCTGTGTCACTGCTAACTCTCTCCTTTGCGCAGGCGACCACTCCTCCATCCCCTTAGACCATGCTTGCGTTCCCCCTCCCCCCATAGGTGCGGGGGACACAGTAATATGAGCACTTCGGTGTAAAAAGCCCTGATAACTGCAACAATTCACATTCTCGCTTCTTGTCGTTTTGGTCACCTCACCTGATGCATGCATGCACGCCAGCTCTGCCTCCTTTGCGCACAGGGGCGTTCAAGCCTGTCACACGACGTGGCGTTCGTGCCTTGTTCACACTTTGCAACAATTTGCCTATTGTCGTTCACCTTCTCAGGCCTGCCCCCTCCCCCCCCTCCCCCCCCTTCCATGTGCGGCGTTGGTGTGGATAGCCATGACAAGGCCGCTGTGCTGCAGTTGGAGGAAGCACGCAGCATGGCAGAGCATGCAGCTGCGTTGGCTGAGGCAGCAGATGCGGCAGTTATGGATGCACAGCAGGTGGGTGGGTGCTTCTTTTGTGAGAAAGGGGGTAGGGGCGTGTGTATTAAATAGCATGTAGAAATGATGTATGTGTGTCTGTGTTGTTTAAAGTGAACATGTCGAATGGTAAGTGGACATGTTGAGTGAACATGTCAAGCAAACATGTCGACTGTGTGAGTACGTGATTAGAGAGCGTGCGAGTATGTGGGTGCATGTGTGCATGTATCTGTGAGTGTGACAAACATTGCTAGACAACTAATCTTTGGCAGGGGCAACATGGGCTTCATATGCTACCTTTCGTTAATGCTGAGGTTATGGTCAGGGTTGTTCAGCTTGGGTTCGTTCAAATTCTCAAGTTCGCAAACTTTCATCATTTTAACAAACCCTAAAAATGCCGTTTGCGAGCTTTAAATAGCTGTGAACTTTGTACCCTTTTTTCAAGTTGTTGGTTATAAAATTGCAGCCCAAAACGCAGAAAGAGCCTTAGATGGCCGTCAAACGTTTCGATTTTTTGTGCTGATTATTTATGTTATATTATATATGTTTGAGACAAATCAAGCATGTTTTGGGCGAGTATGACCACAGAAACCAGCAAACACCTCCATTTTCGAAATTGCACATCAAACTGCTCGAACAATTCAAGGGTACAGAACTCTCACGAATTTTATCAAACCCTTGCTCCCAAAAATACTCGAATTGAACAACCCTGGTTATGGTCATCTGCCCGATCCTTATCTTCTTTTTGTGTACAGACATCCCAGCTGAGACTACAATGTCCCTTGTGTGATATTGGTCACTAGAGGAGTTGTGGTTTAATTGCAAAGTTGCAACTCGCATCACGCTAGGCACCGCACTGCACACCCTGCATGTATCATCAACCTTAATTGCAGCTTGCATCACACAAACCACAAGTTTCCTGTTCACACAATTATAGAACCAATTGCGACTCACGTTGCACCAATTGCTGTTCCTAGGTCCTGTTGGAGCGCCAGCTGGCAGCAGATAAAGCCAGGGGCGACTCCATTGCCGCTTCCATGCGCTTGTCTGAGCTGTGCCGTCCTAGCACAGGCCCCCCTTCCAACAGTCACGCTCAGCACCACCCCCACGACAACGTGAGTCGTTTATTTCAGACAGGCAACGCACATAATGTTCCTTTTTAGCTTTCAGCAGCTTGTGCACGCCAAGAGGAGCCTCTTGGCAGAGCCCTCATACTGTTCTTACTGTGTAAATAGGACCGCCACAAAGGACGTACCCTTTCATAGCAGGCATTGCTGAAGCGACGACTTGAAAAAAGTAAGGCAGAAAACACGCAAGTTGAAATAACGCAAGTGAAACAGAGTGCTGCCTTTTATTATATAGATGGGAATCTGTGACTTACATTCGCACAACACAAAAAAGGATAAAGCTGCTAGTAAGACCGTTGTGTGTCACAGCATTGACCCTGCAACAAGCGGCTTTGGCGTGAAGGAAAAGTACTGTTGTGGCTCTTGATGTGAGCCTTTTCTTGCATCATCATGCATACGTATGGTTGGCAGCATTGTGACCACAGTATTGTGAATGCTATTGTGAATGCTTTAATCAATAGAGGCTGCCACATACAGCACAAAAGTTTGCACGAATAAGTGTACGAAGAGAAGTCAACGTTAAGAACAGAGTTTTTCCTCCCAGCCCCTTTCCTTTATATCCTGCATACATTTTGTGGCATACTGGAGATTGGCATTTGTCCAAGCTTCTTTGTGGACAGAGATGCTCACAATTTAATAACTGGGACACAGGCATCCCTTCACTAAGCTACATATGATGCAACCGCTCAGTATGCACCATACTTTGTTGCAGGTTGTTCAGTTCGATTTTTTGGGAGCAAGGGTTCGATAAAGTTCGTGAAAGTTCTAGAACCCTCGAACTGTTCAAAGGGTTTGATGTGCAATTTTGGGAAACGGGCCCTTGGGCTCCTCCCCCACCTTCAAAATTTCCCAAATAGCTGTGTATCTTTATAAATAAACATGGGGAAAAAAGGGGGCCGGAATGAGACCATGTCATCATTGTAGAGTAGAAAAAGGAGAACCTTGAGGTGCGTGCAAGTGCCGCGTTGTATAAATCCTTAGCAGTTTAAAAATGTGTGACAAGTCTGGCCCTAAGAATAAGGAAACTCCTGGCCTGGTACAGATTACAGATAAACTTCGTGTATTTACCATTGAACATGTTATTTTTACTGCAAGGAAAGAGTGGGACTGAACTGGGGGGGGCTGCTGCCCCCTTATCATTTTGACAGACACATGCTGTAAAGTTCGATCAAACCTTAAAAAGTTCGTCGAACTCTGACCGAACCCCGAATGGCACTTTTCAAGTTCGTTAAAGTTCGTGAAAGTGCGCGAACCCAGACTTTTGATCGAACCTCGAACTGAACAACCCTGCTTTGTTGTGAAGTAAATTGATTTCTGCACCTCGATTCCTTACTCTGTCTGCATGTGTGAAATGAGGACCCTCTGTCTGCCCGCTTGTGTGGCTGGCTTTGCCCCTTCACGCTGTTTTTTCCCCTCCACTCCCTCACTTTTCCCTGCACGCACCCCATTACCTAGTCTCCCTTGACTTCGACCGCAATCCCCTCCCAATCGAACTGCTGCCAACGCATCATCCGTGTCCGCACTCGCCTGCAGGGTCACGAGCAATACGAGCAGCATTATCACGACCAAGACCAACATCTCGGCAGGGGCCACCTCAACGCAGACCCTCTGCATGCTTCCTCCGGTCTCATCCCTCTAGGCTTCATCCCCCCTCTATCCCAGCAACCAGACATCATGCCTCCCCCCCCGCTGCCATCTTTTCCCCCTCCCCCCTCTCACCACCACCTCAACCTCCACCACACCCACCAGCATCCACACGACCATCATCACCCACATCTGGTGGGGGATATAGGTGGCCTGGTGGGCGAGGATGTGTGCATGGGCCCTGAAATGATGGGTGGCCTCCTGAGTGACGACGGCATGGGGGAGCCTGACAGCATGGGTGAGATGGGGCACCTGGACGAGATGGCTGACATGATGGCCATGTTTTGAGGTGGGCCGGCTGAGGCGAATCGCATAAACAGCATAGGATGGACACCTTCTTCCCCTGATCATCCAGCTCACAGTGCCGTGCATTCATTGCTTGGGAGGGCTGGCAGGCAGGCTATTTTTGGAAAAGGGTAGTGTGCTTTAGCAGCCCTGCGAGAGAGCTGCAGCAGTGTGAGGTGTGTGCTTGGTTGTGTTGTTGGTGGACGACGACGGCTTGCCCGATATTTGTTTGCAGATTTAGTGGACAGGGTTGTACAGGTGTGTCGTGAAAAGAATGCTGGAAACGGAGGGCTTGAGCACTGGCACTCCTGCGTGCGTGTGGCATGGTGTCTGTGTGTTAAGATCTGCAGGATCAAATCAAACGGGTGACTGTTTGATGTGAAGCAGCTAAACAGTTCTTGGAGAGCACACAATTATTGTCCTACATCTTGCTTTAGTTCATTTGTGCTGTAGGTCACGAGTCGGTGTTTTTGGCATTGCACCTAGCTCTCACACGTCCATGATGCTGATGGCTACAGCTTCAACACATGCGTAGGAGCAACAAGTATAAGAACGGTCGCCCCAAATTATCAGGTGCCTTACCTAACTTTGTACAGACACAACGCACACAGAAGAGGCTGGCTGCAAGTGTTTTTGGCAGTTTTGTGGCTCAAATAAATGAAGTTTGAGCTGTGCTGTGCTGATTACACCACGAGGAATTATGTCTGTGATTTGTTTTGCACGCCTGTTCAATTGGAGCGACTTTTGTTTTGATCGTTTGAGAAGAATTGGACATCCTATTAGTAATCAATGAGAAAGCATTGAGAAAGCATATGGGGAAAAACAGAAGATCAAGTTATGTGGAAATGACAGTTCCTCAAATTTAATTCAATTCACTGTGGCATTTCATTGCGTTATCCGTCGTATCAAACAGTCCACACCCTGATGTTGAGACATAACAAGTTTTCTTGCAATTTGCTTTATTTTGACTGATACGTTTTCTTGGCGGACAATGGGCTGAAATTCTTTTTATCATTTTTTAGTTTCGAGGTTACTGCGAGCAGTGAATCCCTCCTCCACGTTAATCAAGGAAAGGAGGCATTTAAGTACTGAGTACTGTGACACTTCACCACAACCTGGGTGCGTCACAGCAAAGAAAGTGAGGATCAAGATGCAGCATCAAAACAGTGAGGTCAGGATTAATTCAGCCTAGGACCAGCCCTTGACGAGGTTTACAGATTAAGGTTATATCGCTAAATATAATATATGAAATAGTAAGAATCAAACCAGATCCTTCAAAGGCTCCAGCATGTGAGTGTCGCTGTACGTAGATAGAGCCACCCACACCTGCAAAAATGATGTAATGAAGAGGCATGGCTGGAGATGCAGATCTCTGCGCTATTCCTTCAGAGGTAACAGATGAAGCCATCAGCCAGGGCGTCCAGCCTGTTTTAGGTTCAGATTTTTAGTGCCCTCAAGGATCTGAACGCGGTGATATTTACGATCAAATTTGAGTTCTTTAGGTCAATTCTGCGTTTTTTGTTTCGGCTGTCTCAGGGATTTAGAATATGGCATAGCCAGCCGCTCGTTGCTGCCTATATCCACGGGGACGAAGTAGGCCCCTACGGCGTGTGTTGGCACTCAGAAAAGGTGGCCTTGCGCGGGGCACTTGTCACGTCCAATCGTTGGCAGCAACGTTTCGTGTTACAGAGTGGTTAGTTGGTTGACAGTTGATAGCCACCAAAAAAATTTTATATGTAAGTTTCTGTTGTCTTGTCCAGTAAGCTGGATGGCCAGTTTTATTGATAACCTTTTATCTTCTTAATTTGATAGATTTGGTATTCAATTGTGAACATGTGAGCATTTTAAGAGGTACCATCACACACACACACACGCACACACACACACACTCACACACACACACACACACACACACACACACACACACACACACACACACACACACGCACACACACACACACACGAGCACGAGTATGAGCAGAGAGTGCACAGGCGTGGATACACAGAACTGGAAGAAGCATTAGGGACCACAGCGGTGCAAATAATTTACTCCTCTGCTGGATGTTTTTTCCACCTAGGAGGCTTTTCTTGGTCCGATGGCGCCCCAAATTATGCCCCGCATTGTTTGAAGTGTGTATTAGTTGATGTGCTCAGTCTTTCGCTTTGCAGTGACGGTGATTTGATCTGACACACTACCTGTTCGGGGACAAAAGAGCAAATAAGGGGTGTCAAACCACCCTGACACTGCATGTTTATGTAGTGTAACGGTTTTGTTTTGTAAATGTAATGATGCATCAAGGTAATGATCAGGACGTGGCATGTCGGTAAGGTGGTCATGCCTAGTGCAAGCCCTGCACAGCATAAGATAGCGAGCATATAACCAAGGCATTTCTATACTTCGAACCAAGGGTGATCTACGACCTTGTGCGCTGCTTGTTGTAAAGCAACCCACACCTTCTATTTCCACCTCTTGCTTGCGCGGTTGCTGCTAATTTCCATTGCTTTGTCTTAGACCTCAACTGTCAGGTCCCAGATACTCTGGTTCAAGTGAACTTCACGTCTCAATACAGTATCTTAGCACGGCTGCATTAAGAGCTCTTAAGGGGGCGTGATTCATGCCTTGCTTTGTTTAACGACATTGATATATATTTGGCAGTTTGGAGCGTCGTCAACTTTGGCTTCTGGCATTTGATTTCTGATCACGCTGTTCAAGCAACTGCCAAAGGAAATTACTTTGCAGCTTAGCTGACAAAAGAGAACAAGAAAGAACAAGAAACACATTTATTTCCACAGGGAGAGATCGAACTAGATACATGAATAATGTCGAGGAAAGTAACCACACACCTCTACACAGTCCTTTGTACAATGTGTGCCTTCATGCATAAAATATAAGGCAAATTTATTAATACGAGGTGTAGTTGCACTGCAGGAAAGACACAAAATAGGTACAATGGTTCCAAAGTACTATACCGATAGTTAAGTCCAGTGCCCTGGTGAATTATATTCACCTTATTACGTATCTAACCATCAGCTTTGCCACCTACTCGTAATTGTACATGGCCCTGTCTTTACATGGCCCTGTCAGAAACAGCTAACTCAAAATTGGAGGAGGATGTTGCATCAGACACAGTACTGAAGGCATCAGACAATGTGCAAACCACTTTAAAGTTCCTTCTCATTCATCAATTTATTCCGAAGCATTTGCTGCCGGGGTAGCGTTGTCACCAAAACCAAGCAGCTGCTTCCCCGCCTCCCACACCATTTGTTGTGGGCATCTCAAGCACCATGTCCTCCTCTTCCTGCTCTTCCCCGATGTCAACATGAATCCCTAGACCAAACCAGGATACAGGATCCTCCTCTTTGCTCTGGGGCAGTGACTGGGCATCCTGAACATTTGATGTTATAAATGACGGCAACGGTTTGGCTGGTCAGAGTTAAAAGGGGCACAGCAGCAATATGTTGATTGAGAGGAATAATCCTCAGGGTGTAAATTAGAAAATGCATGTAAACCTAGTCATCTGACCTCCCTCCCTCAAGATCATACTTTGATGATAGCTTTAGAAAATCCAGAAACATGTTAGAGGGCTCCCAAAAGCTGCAAACAACTCCCTCAATAAGGCTAACGTGATGAGTGCTCTAATTGTGCACGGTTATGTGTGTTTGATGGAAACAGGAGCCACAGGAACTCATGCACTTGCTTGGCAGTGGTGTGCAAATTCTTTGATATATACACATATACACAGCCATTTCAAAGGAGCCAAAGCCCGTGGGGAGCAACCATTTCAAAGGAGCCGAAGCCCGTGGGGAGCAACCAGGAGGTCAGCTCACGGAAACTGCGCATTTCTGATCTCAGTTGTTGGCAACATATACAGGTCTGGAATCTCAAACGTGCAAGATTGTACCTGCTCAAATGAAGGCAGTAAATCAGAGAGGTGGGCAGAGGCAGCATCGGCCTTCTTCCTGGCTACCTCAGCCTCTTGTTGGCAAAGGACCACAGCCTGAGCGAAATAAAAGAAGCGGTGGGCACAAATGGCTCAAGAGCAGAGGGAGAGGAAGAAAGGGGCAAAGAGGGAAATACAAAGCACACTTGCTTGTATGTTTTATACCTGAGACGAGCTTTGAAAAGTAACAGGAGATCCTCCACTAAAGTTCACAGGAATATGACACACACAAGGCCTCATCAGAGACCCCAGAGACAGCTGCCTGAAAGGTGGCAAAGAAACCACTGTGCAGGGTTCTTTGAAACATAAAACATGAAAACAAGACGTGACAACAGGCAAGCTCTGCAGGTTACCTGCTGTGCCTGCAACACAGCCTCGTCTGCTGCCTCTGCAGCAGCAGCAGCCTGCTCAGCAGCGCAGTGCGCAACACTCCGTGTTCGCGGGCGAGCGGGCGTACACACGGCTGAGGAGATGTGCACGTGAGTGCAGGCTTGTAGTTGACTGTGAGGGGTGCATGGTAAGGAACCTGGGGGAGTAGAGACCATTTCAGAGGGAGAAGGCCGGCTACAACTTATGAGGTGCTGCGGCTGCTGCTGCTGCTGTCCTGCAGGCTGTGGGCTGGCACTTACAAGCAAAGGACGACCACGAGCAGCAGCATCTGTGATTGCACCACTGCTAGTGGTGCAAGTAGCGTCATTTGAGCTGAGGCAGGAATCCTGGCGAGAAGCTGGCAGTAGGGGGTGCTCTTCTTGCGAGGCGGAGGCTTGTGTATGCAGCACTTGGGCATCCTCCTGGGTGATCTTGTCGAGGAGGGTCAACTGCTGCTGCTGCCATTGCCGCTGAGGGCCTTGCTGGCGCTGCGCCTGCTGCTGCAGGAGGCCTGGCAGCTGTTGAAACGGTTGCAAATGCTGCTGGGCTTGCTGTGCAAGCTGCTGCTGAATGATCTGTGACACTGCTCCATTTTGGATCTGCTGCTGCTGCTGCTGCTGCTGCTGCTGCTGGACAAAGCAACGCATCATCATGCTGTGCACGAAAGCCTGGAGGTGGGCCTGGGCCTGGGCCTGGGCCTGGGCCTGCTCCTGCAAGAGCAGCCGCTTCCTTTTGCCGCCTGTAACAGTAATCTGCGAAGGGTCAGAAAAGGTGGTACTGTTGGTTGCAAGATCTAAAGCTTGTATGGAAAAAGGGTGTGGACGCAAGGGGAGTTCAGCACCTAAAAGGAAACAATCATGACGAGGATAAACAACAAAGAGGATGGTGGACGAAGAGCGAGGGCGTACCTGTTCTGTGCAGTCGTTGCTGTCAGCAGCGGAATCGGGACTGGGCTTGCTCTTCCGTGCCTTGCTTGAGATCTGCACATCGATTCCACAGGCATATGACGTTGTGTGAATGGGTCAAGGACAGGTGGTTACTGTTATTCCATTATTCCTGGAAGCCATATTTCTCCAACAATGCCAGCACCTTCAAGCTGGTGCTTGGCAAACAAAAACTTCGAACCTTTCCTTTCCTGCGGGACCAAAGCAACTCCTTTTTAATAATGTGCAGAGGTGGTCAATTGCAATTCATTCAAACAAATCTGCAGGAAAGCAAATGCTGCGTTTACATCTGGTTGTGGGTCCAATGTTGCAGGACACGTGCCTTGGGCCTTGCGCGCTCCATCTTGCCTCTGTCCCTTACGGTGCTTTCCTCTTCCGTTTTGTCCTGAGACTCATCAGAGGACAGACTGGTGTCGCTGCAGTACTCAAGCCGTTTGACCTGCATGCATACATTGAAATCGCGCGTAGAAAAAAACAAGCACTTAAATGCACATATGACCTCTGAAACAAATTGCATTTTATTTGTGTATGTATATGCATGTGTCCGCGTGCGTGCATGTATGTGTTTGTATGTGCATGTGTGTGCGTGTATGTGTGTGTTCGTGTGTACGTGCGTGTGCCTATGAGGATGCAACGTGTATTCGCGCTTGTGTGTAGCTACAAGCTGCAAGGCACTAAACTGGAAAAAGTCAAGAAAATTCAACCGACGGTACCTTGCGCTTTGCTTGTTGCTTCCTCTGATCTTGTGATCCTCCCTTCCTCTTCTTTTTTGCGGAGGACCTGTTGCATTGAGGATCTTCCCTCATCCAGCGCACGCCACAGGCATTGCACAGCGTTTTGGGACCTGCAAAGGACACGCATACGTAGTGTGTAAGCCCATTGATGCAAGT
>Ga0307947_1000954_pt1 | contig 22091 bp, 25 predicted proteins | sample OrgLakmetagen232_FD_201840 | JGI IMG/M metagenome (GOLD analysis project Ga0307947, IMG submission 201840) | Saline water microbial communities from Organic Lake, Antarctica - #232 | ecosystem: Environmental > Aquatic > Non-marine Saline and Alkaline > Saline | place: Antarctica: Organic Lake...
GTAGGGCTCGAAGTATATGATGACCTTTTTCACACCAGCCGGTGTGTGGCTCATCATGGATTCGCAGTGTGTTGCAGATGACTGCAGGCGGTAGACAAGTAGGTAGACCTCAGTAAGAGATTGCAGCATGTCTCAAAAAAAGGAAACTAAATGAGTGGCCTGTGTACTTATGTGTCATAGCTGCCAGCTCATGAGATCTGAAGACATAATTCTTTTTTGCACATGATTCATTGCTGGGCTGCCTAACCTGGACGCCGTAGTCATTCTCTCCCCCGCGGTGTGGGGGGAGGAAGCCAAACCTGCAGCAAGAACCCAAACTTGGTTGGCATATTGTAGTTAAAACAACTCTTGAAGCAACAACCTAAGATGAGACATAGATCTGAGAAAATGCCTTGTGCATACTGTGTTCTGTGTGTGCGTGCTCATCCACCAGTCTGTATGTGTGCAGTGTTTGTGAGCAAAGAGGCACACTCACAGGTTTCCCACAAGCACGCGTTTCTTCCGCTTCAGCAAGCGGACAAACGCGTGCTGCAGTCGGCTCATGATGGCCTCGGTCTCGGACCACGCGGAGTCGGAGAGTGCCACATCAGACACTTTGTCATCGCTTATGATTCGAGGGCGCGCGGCGAGGAGTATCGTATGAAGCGCACATCAATCATCTTTCTGTGGCAGGGTGCAGCAGAGCAATGCAAAGAAGTAACCACTGGCCCAAAATCGAGGAATTTAAGTGATTTGATTATCTTGGAATTCTTGGACTGAACAATGAATCTTCCTGACGAGATCTCTCACAATTACAGAAGATACGTGATAATATTCTTGTTTAGCTAATCAGCTAAATATTCTGTGATGTTGCATGTTTTCCGCACTGCCCCATTCTGCGGAATTCTGCAGAATTCGGCAGAATTCGGCAGAGTTCTGCCGAAAATAAACTGGCCGGGAGACCCCATTTAAATGGCACTAATCAAAGTTATAAGACTGGCTCTAATGAAATATGGAACTTGTTTCAGCCAGCCAAAATGTTACCACTTTCAACGCCCTGCGGTTTGACACAACAAGCACACACACGTGCGCACACACCCCGTACTTTTTTAACAACAGACGAAAACATCGTCTGTGGAAGTTTCTCACATCCCTTTTAGTGAACCTTGAGCACGCACAGCACTCAACCAGAACAAACAAGTTCCTCGTCTTGTCCTTAAGATGCAGCACTAACATGTTTAAACACTTTTAATGTCAACTTAAGACCAGTGCTCTTAAAAGACAAGACCATCCTTGCATCTCAGTGATTAACCTTGGGTCTCTTTGTTGCTTGGCTCTTCAAAGTGTAAAGCACTAGAAGTGTTGTCATGCTTGTAACATCCAACCAGAGTTGTAACATTTAACCAGTCTTAAGTAGTCTCTCTCTCAAGCTCTTGGCCCCAGGTAGGTCATGCTCTCTTGCATGCGTCTTTGTGTTTGAGCGTGTTAATCTCGTTCATGATTGTCTGCTGTAGGTTGCACGTTGTGCCCAGCTTCTGGTGTATAGCATTCAGCTTGGCGGCACTCTTCTGTGCTTCCTGGTCAAAGGCGTGTTCGTAGCATTTTAAAACTGGCCAAGGACAGTTGGTTCTGCCATATCGTTGTTGGAAGTATGTGTGTGAGGAGCAGCAGCTGTGCTGAAGAGCGAAGAGATTTCGTTTGTGCAATTTCCAGGAGCAGGTTGCATGTCAGCCAGAAGTTTTTTTAATTCCTACAAACTGTTTTGGGTAATAAGAAAGAAGAAAATAAGTAGGACTCAGCTTTTGCAGAGTTCTTACATTCCGTTGCGCGACACGATTACTGGCTAAGAAGAAAAGAAGAAATACCATAACTGGACATCCACCTTTCCTCCCGGTCAGTCCCAATCACAGAAAAATGCTCTCTAAAAGGAGTGACCAGGAGTCCAGTAAATAGTAACGATTTTAAAGGATATATCAGTGTGATTCCATGATATTAACCAACTATGGCCAGTCATAATAAAAAACATACAACATCCCATTAGATGAAGGACCAAAGAAATACGAGGGGGTCTAAAACCAATAACCAGCAAGTCAGCAAAGTGTCGAGAACGCGGTGTCACACTGCTGCAAACACTGCTGTCTGACAGTCAAGCATTTCCTGCCAGGCACCTCCTAAAGAACCTAAGCAAGGAGTCACCAAACATTATTGATGCCCGCTGCTGCGGTCCCTAGAAACCAGTCTCCGTAACAACGAAACGCCCTCCTTGATGATGATACCTGCATAAAACAAACCAACAGCTTGCTTTTGCGAGTGAGCGAGACCCAATTCACAAGCCAAGCGTAAAAACACGGAGTTCTGAATTCGGGCAGCTTTTACCTCCTTATCATTCAGTTATCATTCACCATCATCAGTCCACCATTACACTCCAACAGTGCTTTCCTGCGTGATGACTACTTACGCTCCATAAGTGCTTTTGTGTGGAATGACCACTTACGCTCCAACAGTGCTTTACTGTGTGATGCAGTGCTAAACTGTGTGAAGACTACTCACACTCCAGCAGTGCGATGAATGCATTCACTCCAACAGTGCTTTATTGCGTGGCATCAGTGCTTTCCTGAGTGACGATGACGCTTTCCTGAGTGACGACTGCTTACACTCCAGCAGTGCTTGACAATGCGATGAATGCTTACACTCCAACAGTGCTTGACAAGGCGATGAATGTTTACACTCCAACAGTGCTACGCTGAGCGATGACTGCTTGTACTCCAGCACAGTGCTGCTTTGCGTGATGACTAGGAATGGTCACTACCGGGGCTGACAACTCTAGTTTTGGACTCTGGCTAATGGGCGTCACCTCTCCTCTTTCCGTTATGCTTGTTTGCACAATTGACGTGCAAACAAGCTGATGCAAGCACGCACCTGCTCAGCTCCTTGTTCCTGAGCCGCAATACAGCCCTGTGACACTGCCTTATTTATTTATTATTTATTTGATTATTTATTATTTATTCCCCGCAATACAGCCCTGTGACACTGCCTTATTAATTTTATTTATTTATTATTATTAAATCCCCGCAATACAGCCCTGTGACACTGCCTTGTTTACCACTGCGTCTTATATCATTGCCTTGATTACCACTGCATCTTACACCTTTGCCTTGTGTACCACTGCCTCTTCTATCATTGCCTTGCTCATCTCTGCCTGGTTACCATTAACTCCTATATCACTGCTTTCATGATTTCTGCCTGGTTCTCACTGCCTCCTGTAATCACTGCCTGATCATTCTACTGGCGACCATGCATATGCACAAGCTAGCCTGCCTTTGTCTGCCCACAAAACCTGATTCTACTGACCTGCCACAAACATGCCCATGATGATGGGGGTTGCCGCTTCGCTCGTTTGGTGCCTGCAGCGACAACCAGGCATAGCGTTTCTGGGCAATGTACAGGAGCTTCAAGGCAGCTCATACGTGCAAAGCGTGCTTAGAATGGCCAGCAGAAGTGATAAGGCCCTGGTATGTAGGGTGAGTCGTCCCCTGGGTCGCTGCTGGTTAGATCGCTGTATGCATGCATGCTTGCACAAACACACACACATACATACATGTACACACCATAACACATGAGGTTGATCCACGCATTATACAGCGACGGCAAGCAGTTCAGCAAATGGAGTACGCTGGGGTTGCAGACTGGCAGCCGTTCTCATAACCAAAGTGTGAAGTGTGATCTTTGCAAATGTGTGTAGGGTTGGCCAGGACCGTACAATTGGTAATATCCCTGCCAAAAATACCGTATATACACCTTATATATATAATTCTGGTAAACTCTTCAATTGCGTAGTTCATCTTTTTGGCAGGAATAAAGCCTTGAATGTAGGGTGAGGTACCCCCTGGGTTGCTGCTGGAAAGATGCCGAAATGTACGCATACAAACATGCAAACATGCACACACACACACACACACACACCATTCACAGAACCACACCATGCCAGGAGAAAAACTACAAACAGGCTAGCATGCTGAGCAATCAAACAGCAGTGGCCTTTGTACCTCTTGCTTGGTCTAGTCTCTGCATGCACGGTGCCGTCAAAGAATCGGCGCCCACTGTCTACCGTGTTTTTCAGGAGCATTGTGATTGTCCTGTGCAACACAAGCGTGCGTGTGTGTATGCGTGTGTTTGTGTATGTGTGTGTGCGCGTATGTGTGCGCGTGTGTATATGTTTGTGTATGTGTGTGTGCCCGTAAGTACAAATAAAATTACGAGTCAGTCACCACAAATCCCTGGGTTACAGAAAAAACTGTATACAGATCACAATGGTGAGCGAATAAAGGGTCTGTACTTTTCAGAGTAGTACCGGTTATTATTGTTAATATATTAACATCAGGGCTGTGCCAGTCAGTATACAGTACAGTGTTCAGTTTTACGGTACGGTACCGTTTTACAGTGAAGAACAGTATTTGCGGTCTGAAAATGACATACGGCATACTGGCACATCACTGGTTGACGCCCATGCCTGCCCGCAAAAAAAAAACAACACAGCAGAAAGAAACACAACACAAAGCGCCTGAACACACAGATGTGACCAAGATGAACAAGAAAGGGAAGCATGCACTTTTGTGCAAAAGTGCATCAGATAAGTCACACGTTCGTAAAAATTAGAGTTCTTTTGCATGCAGAGAACTCCGCAATTTGCCAAGCTCATGTGCGCTGAACAGGGTTGGCCAGAACCGTATATATTTTATACGATTTCGGACCATATATACGGTAAAATACGGTACGGCGTACGGTACGGTCTGAGTTTCAAATTCCTTCCCCCCAAAAATGAACATGGAGCTTTCTTTGTTCAAGCCCTGTTTCAAATTCGCAAGTGACCCACAGTTTCAGAGACTCTGTCAAGGACCAAAAAGGTCCCTAAATGCACAAGATTTTAACACTGTCTATTCCCTTGGTTGCTGCTATGCTATTCCCCTGGTTGCTGCATACTGCGCTTTTTGCTAATCTGCTCTGTGCGGGATCGTCTCAAATCTTGAAGTTCGGCAGGTGCTCCTTCATGCGGGCCTCATGCTCTGACCTTGGGATGTTGTTGCAGTGCTTGCATTGGTACTTAACCTTTGCGTTTTCTGCTGCCGCTGTCTCCTTTTCTGCTGCTGCTGCCGCTGCTGCTGCTGCTAGCGTCTCTTCTTCAGCTGATGCTACTGCTGCCTCTTTCATTTGCTGGCTGCCCACGCGCCCCTCTGGAACAACCTTTTCGAACTGCTCCCACACCCAGGCATTCTTCTTGCCCTTTGTATGCTTCTAAATCAGGCCCACGTTCATGCCTGCTGCAGGGGGGTGTGCAGGAGCCCTGAGCAGGCTTTGGGGGTTAGGCAAGCTGCCTTCCCCTTTGCCTCTTGTTTGTTGGGCCTCTGTTCATTGTTTTATCCACAAATTATATGTATAATGTATAATGTAGCAAAATACGTCGGGACGATAATGTAGCAAAATACGTTGGGCCTCTGTTCAATGTTTTATCCCCAAATTTTATGTAAAATGTATAATGTAGCAAAATACGTTGGGACGAAAAGTTTTTGTGGCGGGCAGGCACGCGCCCCCGGCATGCAAGCTTGTACGGTCGGACCATACCAGTACGATTTGGGCCGTATTTTACTTTTGTCCGTATTAACGGTTTTGGACCATATACCGTAGCCGTACCGTATATATGGTCTGAAAATGGAAATACGGCAAATAAGCACAGCCCTGATTAACATTGGGTGTTACAACCTGCAGCTTCCCCTTCCCTTTTCTTAGGCGGAAGATAAAAAAGAAAGCCAGATTGCACACATGAGCGAACTTTCTTCTGTCCCCAATCTATAAAAAGGGGCGCTACGTTTGTAAAACATCATGCACTCAGCTATAAACGATAGGGTTCCAACGCGTAACCAAAATGTTTTTGGTTTACTTTTGCGCAGCCTGCATAGCAGTGACCAATCACTCCAAGGCGAACACACATACACAAACACACACACAAACGCGCACACAAACATACAAACTCACACACGCGCATGTGCACGTGCACTTACATGGGTCCTACTCCCCCTGGCACTGGAGTGATGGCACCCGCCACCGAAACAGCCTCATCATAGTCTACATCGCCCACCAGCCTGCGTCCAAAAGTGAGCAGGCGTAAAAATCAGAGCATCGTGTTGGCTTAGGACTGCCTTTCATTGCCTGCGTTCTTTCTCTTTATAGCCTACATCACCCACCATCGCCCACCAGCTTGAAAACTAGTGAGTAGACGTGATTCATGCATTGTGATGGTTACCATAGTGCTGCAGAGATAAATCAGGTTGTGTGTATGTGTGTGTTTTCAAGCTCACGCTCCAATAGATCTGCGTGCTTTAGGACAGGCTTTAAGCAAGCACGCTTCCCCAGAGCGTCTGGCAAATACCGACCGAGATCTCACATCAACAGCAGCTTTGCCGGTTGAAACCTTATTTCTAAAAGTGAATTAACCAGCTGAATTTACTGCTAGTAAGTCTGCAAGTTGTGAATTTGCAGTGTAAACTAAGTAAACATAATTGTGTCACGGGCTTTAGTCTTGCCAACTCACTTTCTGGAGTACTACGAGAGACAGAAACGTAAGGCGCAACCTCACTAAGAAATGACCAGGCACGTAGTTCAGCAAGGGGCATCACACAGCCAAAGAGAAGAGCGCCCGGAGCATCCCCCCCCCCTCCCACACCCACACACCCACACATACATACACACATATACACATACACAAGGCTTGTACAGCCACACATGGGTAGAATGAAGCAAACTATACATGCGACAGCACACACATCCGTGAATAGGAAGCACAACACACATTGCACATCATCAGTGCATCTCACACACCACTGCATCTCACACACCACCGCAACATGCATCAATAATCAATAGCCGTGCAGAATCACCATACACACACTAATTAGTGAGATCCCCCAACACACAAATGAGCCCCCCAACACACGTGGTAGTACGCACTTAAAACCTGACTTCTTGCTTGCATCTGGCACAGGGTTTGTGCCGACGTCGATGACCGCTGCCCCAGGTTTTAGCCACGAGCCCTTCACCATCTTGGCTTTCCCACACGCGGCCACCACGATGTCAGCCTCACGTACCACGGCCTCCATGTCCTATTCAGAAATGAGGGCAGAAACAAAAGCGTGAGCGATCAATGCAGGGTGTGAGATGCTCTTATATTTAATCATCGTGGATTCCTTATTTGCAGCCATGACAAAGTCAGCCTTGCGCACATCAGCCTCCAGGCCTTGATCAGAAACGTGGACTTAATTTTACAACAACTGTACTTTGAGGCTACTGTACCTTACCTACTCACCCCGGTGCCCAAATTATATTAAAGGTAACCTTGGTCTGTAATTTTAGCCTTCCCTGCACCAACCCCGGTGGGCCTGTACAAGTGTTTTACTTTATTTCGCCAAACCCGGAAACCGAGCCTCTGAAAAAATATACATTCTACGATACCGATATCACGCCAGAGGGCAAAAACCGTTATTTACCCTGGGTGAGTACGGTATATTGGTACAGTATATAAATTACCAGGCCAGAAATGGTACACTGTGTTGAGGGTCGACCATCTTGTCTTTTGCGCTAGGTATACAATGACACAATGACGTTTCACGCACATAGACGCAGTCAATTCTATCGCGGTTGATCGAAATGTGATCGGGTGGTTCTAGCGGTGCGAAGACAAGCAATCGAGTTCTAACTTTTGCAACTTTGAGTTCTAACTTCGCAACTTCTTTGTTTCTGTTTAGAAACAAGGGCAGAGGCTTTTACACTTTACAAGCTGCAATCTAATGAGGAGCTACAAGGTTGAGGGTGCAGAGGACGCAGACGTCCAGTGAGAAGTCACATCACGGCAAAAGTGCGCTAATATCATTTGCCCAAAAACCGTACTCGCTTCCAACTATGTGGTCTCATTCAATTACTCAGCTTCCTGCTGTGACAGAGGGTTCCGATATACATACAGAGGCCATACATGAGGCCCCAGGCTTGCACACCCCGCACGCCTCTCACGCACGTGTTTGCAAAGTTGTTCAGCAAGTATGGTAGGTAGGTTATGAATCATGCAACACTGTACCTTGTGTGCAGAACATCTTTGCGCTTGTGCGGCAGATAGTGAGCGTGGCACCACAAATTTTTGCAGATAGCGAGCGTGGCACCACACTTTTTGCAGCAGCATGGCTATCACAAGCATATTTTTGCCCATGACGTACTCGCCCCTCACATGTGCGCTTGGGCAGGAGTTACATCGTGCCTTGAACTTAAACTGCACCCACCTTTGTGCTTGCATGGCAGATGGTGACAGTGGCATCACGCTTGTTCAGCAGCATGGCCACGGGCATGCCCACTATGTTTGAACGGCCGACCTGAAGAGAGAGCAGGCAGGGAGCAAGTCACAACTTGCTCATGATATAGCTCCGACATGACATAAGCATTCCGTAGCTATGCCTGTGCCGTGGATAAGGAGAGAGCAGGAAGGGAGCAAAACTTGACCAAGTTTCACAGTTCAGCTTGTAGTATTGCACTTTCTCTGCAGCATGGCTTCGAGTGAGTCAGCTATGCTGGGACAAGTGTCCCAAGGAGGGAAGAGAGATCAAGGAGGAGAGAAATTAAGATTCGCCGTTTGTGATAATCAACAGAGAAGGGGAATCGTTTGTGATGGTTATGTAACATAGGTATATCCATGATAGCTGCGTCTATGCCGACCGTGTTGGAATGGCCAGCAAGAGAGGAGGAAAGAGAGGGGGGACAAACCATATCATTTATGACAGTGGGAGCTCAGCCGCAGTGTTTTTGCCCACCATGGTTTTCCGGCACGCCTGTTTGTGGAGAGTTCACTTTTTTATAATAAAGTAGACCAGGAATTTGGGCTGCACAACCTGCGGAAATAAAAGGTTTACCTCAAGACACCCTAAGAGCAAAAGGAGAGTGAGCGGAGCTGTCTTCCTCATGCTTTTGCTTTTCACCTGAAACCTTGAGTCTCAAAGGCAGTCGACCTACAATGGCTGCTTTACCTGCGACAACGAGATTAAGCTAGGGTGGGCCAGAACCATACATATATATACGGTGTATATGCGGCAGTTTTTTGCAGGTATTCCATCTAATATACGGCCATATAATGTGTACATATACGGTTATGGCCAGCCCTAGGTACAATTCAAAACACACAAAAAAAACAGGATGATTGAGAGGAGAGAAGAGAGGGGGACGGAGGGGAAGGCGCCAGTTTTCCTCTCTTTTTTCATCATCTACAGTTCTGCCTAACGACTAATCAAATGAGACCAACAAGAGCCTGAGGTGACGCAGCCCCTGGTGACTAGACGGTGGCACACATCCTTCTGCGCATCCTTCTCACTGTGATGCACGTCACTCAAGATGTTGTGCTCATACTCACTTCCCCTTCCCCCCTCATTCTTGATCTTCCTCTCACAGTCCTTAAACAATGAGACAAAACGCTGCTCCTTAACCAACACAAACTCCATGATTGTACTCTACAAGCCCATTCACACACGTTACCAGCACCAAAGGCCTGCACCCACCACTACTGCACGCTCACCCTTATTTCATCCGCAATTACCAGAGTTGTTCAGTTCGTTTTCTTGGGAGCAAGGGTTCAAATAAGTGCATGAAAGTTCTAGAACCCGAACTTCTGACCGAACCCTGAACTGAAAAACCCTGACATCTACATTCCATTGTGGAAAAAGACATAGCCCACCCACCACAACTGCGCGCTTGCCCTTGATTTCTATGCCACAACGGTCCAGCAAGGCTATGCATCCCAAAGGGGTACAGGGGGCAAATAGGGGGTCACGGCCCTGTACAGGTGGCGCATGATTAGGAGCATATAAATATATGTTCACACACACACACACACGCACACACACACACACACTTCTGTAGGTAGGAGGCACCACGGATGCATGGGGCAAGCAGGGGGTCACGACCTTGCACAGATGGTGTGTGTAAGCAGGGGTATATGAGCAGAATAAGACGCAAACATTGGGGGGTGCAGAAGCAGATGGAATCAACACACAATGGCAACGGAGGACGAAGGCGTATTAGTTATTTTTCCTTGCTCATCCAAAAAACGATCAACACCTCTTGTTTTCCATCTTTTTCTCTGTTGAGGTACATACTGGAGGACTAAGACATTTAAAACACCATTGGCAAGCCAACAAATTCCCATCACCCTCCTTACATTCATCCCCTCCAGCCTTTACTCCTCCCTCTTCTATCCACTTCTTCACTTCTTACCATAAAACACACACATACACACACGCACACACACGCACTTAACTCACATAGACGCACACACACACGCAAACACACGCATGCATAAAAACCTGATGCTGTTCCCACCTTCATGGCCAGTCGTCCTATGTTCAGGGGATGGAAGCCATCCACGTCTTTGTTGATGCTGATGGCCCCCAGAATGGTGGCCTCGTCCACATGGGAGGGGAGCTGCACAAGGAACAGGAATCATGTGGGCTGGTGCACAGGAATTTTGATGAGCTGGAGCCGCAAGGTAGGCGAACAAGAAGCCATCCATCACAGAGGAATCTCAAGTTAGGGAGGAGCTGCAGGGAGACTAGGACAAAGGAAGCCAACGCAGACAGTATGGTTGCTATGGAAGGGACTACAGCAAACAAAGAGTATGCGACCATCACATGCTATCCACATCACGTTCAGGAATAGATTTAAGTTAGGATCAGAAAAAGTCACAGCATGTGAAGTCGAATTTGTTCACGTGCTGTTGATGTTCTTCGCCATTCCCATGAACAGAGGGAGAATGCCACACTATATTTCAATAAGCTAGTACGCGAATACGGCAAACACCGAGACATAGAGTTGTTAAGGGCAGGTTCGAGGAGCAAGGTGTAAGCACTAAAACAATAGACCAGATGCCTTGGTCAAAACATAAACCTGACTCATTGCTGAGCAGTACCACCCAGACTGGTGCATGCGTGGAAGTGGACAACTAATGGGAATGGAAGCCCAGGAAACACAGAGGTCCAAAATAGAGACGCCATCCATCATTCATCGGAATCCACTCGGTTGGCAATTGAACATTCAAATACAATGTGCTTGTGCACATACCGGCAGCTGCACAAGGATGCCGTGGACATCTGGGTTCTCATTGAACTGCTGGACCGTGGCAAGCACCTCGGCCTGCGTGGCAGAGGCAGGCAGGCTCGAGCCAAAAGAAGCGATGCCAACCTCCTCGCAGGCCTTCTGCTTCATGCGCACATACGTCTGGCTGTCCTGCCGCTCCCCCACAATGACAACAGCCAGGCCTGGCACCTGTTGGAATCCAGGGAAATGGAACGTGCAATCTGTTTGATTCTTGATTAGATATGCACTGCGAAGCATAAGCCTGCCCTCACCCTCTTGTACTGGTCCTTCAGGGCAGCAACCTGAGTAGTGAGCTCCTCTCTGATTTGTGCAGCCACAGCCTTGCCGTCTATACAATTCCCATTCATTAAACTCATATCCAATTTTCAGGGCCAATTATATGTATATTTTATCTACTTATCTACATAATCTAATCCGAACTTGCAACTTCCAAATTAAAAGCGGTATATTTTATAAAAAAAATGTTTGATTATACAACAAAAAGGGTTAACGTCAGGTCAAACTTGCATTGTCCGTCAATTTGCCATCACTTGCTTCAAAATTCTCTTCCTTAAAAGTGTATTGAGGCAGGCTCTTCCTACAAGCAAATTGTGGGGTTTGCCAAAGGTCATTGACCCAATTGTTATACCTTCGCTTACATGCATTTCCAACACTTAACCATGTTAAGTAAACACATTCAATTTTAGGCACATTCCTGGAATCCTGAGGGAAGTAGAAGAGTGCTGTGGCATGTAGACCAGTAACACCGAGACTCTCCTTGTACTGGTATGGTTGTTTTTGCCTGCCGCTCCTACTAGGTTGGTGCGGAGGCTTTTGCGTGTCCACCACTACCAATTTACCTATCTTATGCCTTTCCTGCTCATTGGTAGGGGAATTGCCAACAAGCAATACTTGGTTTGTTTGACTGAATATGCTTATCGCACTTAGCTGGTTGAATGTCGCTTCCTTAAATTTATAGCTGGAAGATGTGGATTGGTAGGGTTGTTTGTTGAGGTAGGGGCAACTCTCCTCACATCAGGTCTGATAGTTTGGTACATGTTTGTTGGCTTCCTTGCCAACAGATTTGCAACACGATTTAACAGACCAGAAGGGATATCAAACACAACACCCCAAAAAACTGAGCAATATTCCTGGTGGTCCCTTACTATCTAACCAGACCCTTTTCAAAAATGGCACTGCCAATGGAGCAGCTATAAATAGACGTATCATGCCGCTTTAACCGCATTTCATGACGATGCCAACACACGCAAATAAGAAATATGATCACTGAGAGATATGACCTAGCATGCAGCATGATCTTCAAAGCCACCGGCAAAATAGGCTCTCTAGGATCCTGCTTTGTATCCATGGATATAGGTAGCAGCGAACGGCTGGCTATGTAAAGGTAAGGTAAGGTAAGGTTACATCGCTATATATGCCTCTGGTGGGCATCTGAGCGGAAGCTTGGAAAAAAGCCTGTAACAAAATTAAAAAAACGCTAGAAAATCAAGGGAACAGGGCTAGGCACTTAGCTACAAAAGAGGCAACACCAAAAATATCAGGTTGGTTCATAAAGGTCCTCAAACGAGCTGGGCCATCCTCATATTATGGCTGGTATTGGTATCACCTTCAGAAATATTATGGCTGGTATCACCTTCAGAAATATTACGGCTGGCTATGTAAAATCTTCAGGTTCCTGATATAGCTGAAACTAGGATTACACCAAAGTGGCTCTTTCCACCCCGCTTTTCAGACACAAACAGGTTTACACCTGTTCTGGTTGCTCCTGCTGTACTGGTTGCTCCTGCTGAACTGGTTGCCCCCATCTCCGTGAAAACCAAAAAGCAATAGACTGCTAGTAATGGAGTGGAAAATATTTCGGAGTAGCAGGCCCCTAGGGGCAAACGGGGGAGACGACCGGGAGTGCAACAATACATATAGAATCCTGGAGCTAAGCCCTGCCTATGAGGTATTTGTGTTTCTTGCATTAAGGGGTGGGTGTGGATGTTGTGTGTTTGCATGTGGAGGCTTGTGTCACTGCATTCTCTGGCGGTGGGATACAGCTAAATTCTAAACCGCGGTGAGATACAGCCCCTACGAGGGTCTTTAGTAAACCGCAATGAGATACAGCTAAACCATATACCCGCCTTACTAGCCCTGTATCCCTTAACCTTGTTGCTACGTAGGCACCTAAATACACAAGCTTTCTTTCCCATGCTTGACCTTCATGTACACGTTTGCCCTTCTTGCCAAATCAACCTGGATACCCCCCCTAAATTCTTCTATTTCTCCCCGCCTGCTTCTCATGCTTCCTTTTATCTCGTAACTTCATTTTCATCCTTGCAAGTAGGGAGTTTCTCCCCTTGACCTATGTAAACATGCAAAAATCATACAGCTCCTATTTGTCCGTCTTAGGTCGGCCTTTTACACGTGCTGCTGCAGGAACACCTTTACAGCACCACCAGCCATCAGCAGGTACACCTTCCCCAGACAGCATCGACTTGAAAAATCCCAGTTTTCTATATCGTGTCCATCACCACAATCGACACTAGACCTCAAAGCCAGCTGAGCGCCGTGCAGGATTCAGGAGCAGCACAAAGGTCTTTATTACATCATCCTGCAAGGAGCATCTGTTACCCTCCATAACATTCCTCTGGAAGTGGGTGGCACTATCCACAACAATCACTGGCTGGAGCTTTTTAAGGAGCTGCGTTGACCTCAGATAGCTAAGAAGCTGAAAAGCCCAACTGAAGATTCACAAATCAAACAGCTAAGACTTTGCTACTGTCAATGTCAACTACGCTGCCAAAATTTGTCCGTACAGACGCGCACCTCCAAAATCATTACCAACTATCATCAGGAGCCGGTCTCAGGTCAAAGCCTGCAACCCTCCTGATCCCCATCGATCAATTTTCTATTTTATTTGGTGGAGGAGCTTTACGGTACCAAAGTGACTCCTTTTCCATAATTAATGTGGGGAGCGGTACTCACTGCCCGCGTAGTTCTTTATTTTTCTTTTTTACACTACGACGTTGGTCTGCGAAGAAAAGATCAGGCTTGTAGCTAGTTTAACAATATTTGGTGCACATTAAAGACAAGACACTTGTAATCAAATTGCAAAACTTTGACAACGCTCAGTAGCATATGATGAAGTATGTCTAGAAGTTGAGATGTACAAGCTATATATTCGGATTCAAGGGGGAAGTTACCACCTGGAAAGGAAACGAAAAGGGTTAAGTCTATTTGCCTTATCGAGGATCAACCGGGTAGTCTTCTGCACATATTATGCCCCTTTTCACCATGGATTTGAACTTGTCCTTTAGCTGGGTCTGCGGAAATAAGGGGAAGACGTAGTCAGGGGTTCAGGAAAGAAGCTTGAGAAATGCTTGCACTAAACTAACATTTATACTTGAGCGTTCAGTGGTGCTTGTGTGGGAGCTGTCATCTGTTACTATATGCTATAAATACGAGCTGGACAAGTAGGAAAAAAAGAGGGTTATAGCCTCACGGGCTCATAACTTGCTTCACCCACTTATTCTAGCAGATCATTTCCTAATTCATACGGATTGGTGATAGTTATTTCCGTCTACGTTTCTTTTCCCGTTCTCTCTGCCCTGGTAGTTGATATACAGCCCAGCTTTCACAAGTGGCTGACTGACTGGCTCACTGGCACATTGGCTGAGTTCATCCTTGCAACCTACCCTGCTCTGGCCGGTCAGGTCGCAAGGCGGCAGGTCTTCAATCACCTCCTCTATTTCACGCCAGTTGCGCCCGTACGTTGAGACCAGGTCAAGGAAATGATGAGCCATTTCGTCCGTCCAGGTCTGGGTACAAGAGGCAGGAGGTAAGTCATCCTATAAACTTGGTTGTGAAGTGCTAGGGGTTGGTACGTGACATGGTTCATTTCAAACCCCCTGCTACATAGACTAAAGCAACACGCAAAACAGGCAAGCATATGTGTGTGTGCGTGTGCATGTGTGTGGGTTTGAGAGGGTTTATGTGTTTGTGTGTGTATGCGTGTGATCGAGCGTGTGTGCAGGCACTCAAAGTCCTGGCTAGCTGGTATTTGTGTAAATTGCCACGTAAAGGACAACAACGTGGCCTGCTTACTTATTCGAACACAAAAAAAACATGCAAGAACCAAAGCATTCACACAAAGAAAAAGGAAGCACAGCGCAAAGGAGGAGGCGGTAGAGCCACGACCATGAAAACGGTCTGCGACTAGAGCTGTGGTATGGGGATCCTGTAACACACACAGGGGTGTTGATTGCACGTAGCGTACATGCATGTACTCACAGGGGTGTTGCACACACAGGGGTGTTGCACGTAGCGCACATGCATGTACTCACCACCCACCCCTATATGTATTTGGCAAGAAACTGCACCCCTCCCCCCCTAGGAATGAACATATTGGGGCAACCGCCGCCCCTGTGTAATGGGCCCTATTCTACAGTCTCGGTCCAAATGAAAGGCTATTATGCACTCAGCAAGCAACTGCTGTTGCAGGCCCAAATTAGAACATTCTGAATGTCACACTGATTCACGCCAACCGCCCCCTCCAGAAATAAGTACATATCTATTGAACAACTGTTTCTGGCACTTTGATCACCCCCCCCAAAAACAATATCATTAGGGGCGGGATCTGGGTACGCACCGTTTTTGTTGGCCGTCGAGGATAAGTTGCGCGCTCCCTCTCACGCGAGCGTATACCAGGTGGGTCCACGATGTTTTGCACAACAGTAGCAGGTAACGGGCGATTACGCTGCGCATGTGGCAAGGTAACGGGCGGTTGCGCTGTGCATTTGACGAAGGTAACAGGCGGTTACACTGCGCACGTGACAAGGAAACCAGCGGTTGCACTGTGCATTTGACAAGGTAACAGGCGGTTACACTGCGCACGTGACAAGGAAACCAGCGGTTGCGCTGTGCATTTGACAAGGTAACAGGCGGTTACACTGCGCATGTGGCAAGGTAACGGGCGGTTGCGCTGTGCATTTGACAAGGTAACAGGCGGTTACACTGCGCACGTGACAAGGAAACCAGCAATTGCGCTGTGCATTTGACAAGGTAACAGGCGGTTACACTGCGCATGTGGCAAGGTAACGGGCGGTTGCGCTGTGCATTTGACAAGGTAACAGGCGGTTACACTGCGCACGTGACAAGGAAACCAGCGGTTGCGCTGTGCATGTGACAAGGTAACAGGCGGTTGCACTGCGCACGTGACAAGGTAACAGGCGGTTGCGCTGTGCACGTGGCAAGGAGCAATAGGAGTGCAGGAGAGCGAAAGTGACGACCATGGTGTGCGCTTACCACAGGGCACCTTGGTCATGCATTTGTTATTGCAAGGGAAATAGTTGCGCTAATAAGCCAAAGACAACGACAAGGCACTCACGGCAGGACTAGGCTGTTGCCCATGCTCCAGCTGCTGCTGCTGCTGCTGCTGCTGCTGCTCCTCCCCCCCATAATGCTGCTCCTCTCGGCCCTGCACAACCTCCCCCCTCCCCTCCTCCTCCTCCTCCTCTTCTCCCTCTGGTAGCAGCAGCCGGCGCCGCTGTTCCTGCTGCTGCTCCAGCCGCTGAAGCCGCTGTTGCTGCCGCTCCTGCTGCTGCCTCTCTTTGGCCTGCTCGGCGTGCATGAATACCTGACGTTCCTCTGGCCGCAGCCTGCTTAACCGAGCCTGCGTTTTAACGGTTGGCCAGAATCATATATAATCACCTGGCCAACCCTGTGCAATACACATACAGATTGAAATCAATAGATCGTTCCAGGTATTGCACATCCTTGAGACCACAAACACATGTAGGAAAGGGCCACTGTTTTTACTGCATGGTTTATAAAACGAGTTTGCTTGAACATCGTCACTTCACTAGTGCTGATAGAATGGTCTTGTCTCCATAATGACGGGGATGCAAATGGTTCAAGAAAAAGCTGCAAGGTGCAACCCCTCTACACACAAATCAAGGAAGACGATGTGTGCAACAAAATGGGCATCTGTTGGACACACACACACACACACACACACACACACATGCACATATGTTAAAGAACATAATGGGCATCTGTTGGACACATACACACACACATGCACATATGGTAAAGAATATAATGGTCGTCCCCATGCAAAAGTCACCCCAAACAGTCCCAATTAGCTGTTCACCCAATCCAAAGCCCCCTATACCTCATCTGAATGCAATATACTTGATGTTATATCCAAACCATTGACATTTGCTGAAAATTCAGCATTCTGGGGGGCTGTGTGGGGCCCGGTGCGTATTTTGCACCCACGTTGGCAGGGAAAAGGTGCAATTCTGAAGTTGCCCCGATCGACCTCTACTTCAGGATATAAGCATTATAAATGTTGTTTAACAATACTGCAAGATCGAATTTGGGGCAGGGGTACTGGGAAAGTCGGCGAGTGGGAGGCACTCACACAAGGGACACAGGGGGAATAGACAATAAAAACTGTCGCTCCACACCTGCTGCGAGTTTCAGCCCGGTTTTTGCTCTCAGAGTCACATTTTAAATGGGGTTGATCGGTGGCCTGGTTAAAATTTGGTGGAAATTGTTCACCATTGAAATGCAGCAATTTCTGCCTGTGCTATTTCGGTTCCATATAAAACTCCCACATTCACACCAGAGTTGCGGTCTGAATTATCAAGCCCGGGGAGGGGGGGGTTTGCATGGGGACGACTTAATGGGCATCTGTTGGATACCCTTTTAGCAACATTCCTGTCAGCAAGGCAACTCTGAGCGTGAAAGTGCATATGAGTCTTGCGCTATCCAATGAAAGAAACATTTCAGTCTGATCCAAATATTTCCAACATCACTGCTGTGCTTTTTGCTCTGCCTAAATTTCGGCTTGCCTCTGCTCTCTGCACACAACTTATATGGATACATTTGCACTACAAACAATCTTCACATTTTTTTGCTTTCAAGAACTCTGCTGTGTGTTTCTGTTCTTGATCTGACATTCCCTCTGTGCCCCCCTCCTTCCCTTATCCTGAATAACTTAGGCAGTAGGTTTCACTGCCCGCATTTCTATTTTGTCCCTCCCCATACTCTTCTTGCTGCCGTTTCGCACTCCTTGTATATAACATTAGCGCAGTTGATGTACATGCAACAACTCACACCTGATGATGCCACTTGCCATCATGCACACACTACGACGCATCGCATGCACCTAAGTCTTGCCGCGCTATCTACTCCGCTTACTCAAATTCGATACAACACTAAGATACAAAACATGGTTACTGCAGTTCAACATAAACAATTACAAATCGTCATACGACAACTACATGCTGTTCCTGCTCCAGACACACTTTGTTGGAACATAATAAAACATGTTACGCGCTACATAAACAATTGATTACGAATTGCCATATGTTAATCACCTGCCGTTCCTGCTCCTGCCTTGCCTCCTGCTCCGCCTGCTGCTGCTGTACCCGGCGCTTCTTCTTTGCTTGCTCAGACGCTTTTGAAGGCCTTACGTTGTGCTTGAACAGACAAGGAGAGCGGTTAGCAGAGAAGGGTGGCTGGTTTGGCTTGCCTACGATACCCATTTCGCCACTTGAATCTTGATCTGTGTCTTCGTCACTTTCAACCTCCCCTTCCTCTTCCTGCTGCTGCTGCTGCTGCTGCTGCTGCTGCTGCTGCTGTGCCTGTGATCATTGCGGTGAGCGTGCCTGTTTTTGCCTTATTTGCGGCACACAGTTCAACAAGAGTGTGTAAAAGCGTCACACACAGACAGCACAAGACACTTGCATGCACACACCTTATTACTCATGTACTCATGTACACACACAACACACATGCGGCTGTATCACACCTTTTGGAGCCTCCTCTGGCGCGCGGGCCTTCTCTGCTGCTGGCTTTGCTGCCGCCGCCGCTGCTGCTGCTGCTGCTGCTGCTGCTGCTGCTGCTGCTGGACATTCAGAGAAATAGGAGGGAGCAGGAGAGGGGCAGCCAAAAGCTCTTCTTCTACTGACGGCACGGAGGAATCGTTCTGGAGGCCTGAAGTGTAGTGCTTTCGGAACGCTTTGCGTACCTCTGTGCACATGCAAGTGTAAGAAACCTAAGGGTTGGCTAGCAGTGTGAAAGTGAGGCGCCTATAGTAAATAGAGGATTCGCAAAGAGAGAGAGAGAGAGAGAGAGAGAGAGAGAGAGAGAGAGAGAGAGAGAGAGAGATGTGTAATGTGTTTGTATAAAAAGAGAAACAGAAGTTTATAAAAAAAGAAGGATGTGTTTATAAATAGAGGAGTGACGCGCCAGCTTATCGACAGTGCATAAGTCCTCCGCTATAACAAGGAGGATGTGTTTATAAACGTGCATTAAGAGGAGGGATGGCCATAACCATCGTACATATAAGCGTGCATACATCGTGTTGACGTACACGGTGTATATAAGGTACTTTTGGCATAGATCTAATAAGTATGCAGTCAAAAGCAGTTCAGGGTTCTGGCCAACCCTAGATTATTATAACTTTGGGAGAGTACTACAGGCAAAAGACGAGCGAAAATTAACTGTTTTGGTGGCACTGATCCATTTTCCGTCCGCATGTCTGATCTTTTGATTTCACGGGTGGCTGGCCCAGACCAGACCAGCCAGCAGCCAACCAACTGAATAACCTGGCTGAAGGTCTACGTCTATTGTAACCATTGTAACCACGAGCGTGTGTGTGTGCGCGCGTGTGTGTGTGTGTGTGTGAGTGCGTGCGCGCAAACTTAAACTCAAATGCTTGTGTGTGCTTAAACATTTGCTCAATTGCTTTAGGTATGCAAGTGCTCTAACGAATTGTAGTGACACATTTAGCAAGTAGAATAGAGCATGCAGTCAGTCAGGTTAACGTCAATCAATACTGACAGTGATACCAACCTACCACAGGATTGAAATAACTCAGAACGCTTGAAATTTGACCTGACGCTAAGCTGTCATTATTAGAACTAGACCATAAAAAAAGAGGTGTTTGGAAACCCACCTGTCAATGACAACAGTGTTTGCAGGAAAGGGGGAGGCAGCTTCGGTGCAACATTCTCAATCAAGGCAACAATATGTTGCGCCTGTGCGCAAAACAAAGATCTCAGGACTTTCAGGGGGTAAACAGAATCTTTTGATGTCAGTACCTGAAAACTATATTTCTGCATTGCCCGCAGCTAGTTCCTGAAAAAGAAACATGTAGGTGAGCTGGGAATCTAGAGTCATTTCTGAGCCAGCGAGATGTGTCATTGTTGCAGGTGTACATTAAGCAAAGATGCAACTGCTCCTGCACTGATACAGCGTAAGCTGCTTGTGCGCTTAAAACAGGAGGGAGCGAGGCAGGCCTTCTGCAAACAGAGCAGCAGCGCTTAGGCGCATGCAGGTACTCTGGCAGAGTTATGAAAGACAGCGGGGCAGGAAAAAATTGGTGTGAAAAAATGGCTGCAGACAAGAAGGAGGCAACAACACACCATTAAACAGAAGCCTTGCTTGAAGTGCAACTGCACAATTGAGTGTTGCCCTGCTGGTCACTGACCTACGAAAAATACACAACTGGCCTAACGAAAAGAAGGCAGCAAACAACTGAGCAGGTAGAATAGCCTTGCTGGGATTGCAATGAGTGTTGCCTGCTGGTCACTGACCTTGTGAAGTTCATAACTGGCCTAACGACAAGAAGGCAGCACACAATTGAGCAGGAGCAAGCCTTGCTGGGATTGCAACTGCACAATTGAGTGTTGCCTGCTGGTCACTGACCTTTGTGATGTATGAACAACGTAAATGGCCTCGTGAACCCATACAATTATGGTTTAAGGCGCTAGACTCTCCCTGCCATTCTGGTATTTACAGGTTTCTCCCGTTTTAAAAACCACCTGCAAACCAGCGTAACAAAGATTGGCGTGCTAGTTGCATCTGCTAAGAAATGGACTGACGAGCACTCAGAAATTGATACAGTATAAGCCTCACAGCTGTGTGTGTGTCTCTTAGCTCTTTTCTTAGCGTTCGTTACGTGGCTTCACTCCTGGGATCTGGCTGCAAAACATTTAATACTGAAAAGGAATGATATCGGTGCCAAGGAAAATGAATCCTGAGCGAGGCCTGCAGCGCTCAGATAAGTCGGCAGAGAAGCCAACAGCAACGCCTGAAGGGCTTGGCATTGCCCCAAAGGAGACAGAGCATGGAAAGCAGCAAGCAGCAATGAGTCAGGAAATTTTCCAACTTGCAACCAAGAAAGCCTGCACGCTTTCGTGCTATGGATATGATCATCATTGGCTATTCTTACTGCTGTTGCTCATTTGCTACGCCACCAGCAAATTTAGCATAGCAAAGTGAACATATAGATCAAGTTGGAAATACTTGCAAAGAATGACAAAAGCTGCGCAGTGGAATCTGATCCCACATCGATGTAGGAAAAGCTTTCGTACTTTTTGAGTCCCTGAGTCGGAAAGGGTGTTGCCCTTGCTACTTGCCATTGTTTTTTACAATGGGACTCTCCATGCTACATGTTGTAGAAAAGTATGCGGTGGGTGCCATCGGGTGCTGGCCGTTGCGTGCTTGCACAGAGAAGAAGTTTGTTAAAGTTGATCTAAAGCCTTTGCATCATTTCTTAAGTGGCTCCGTTCCCCAAGCCGCTGCAGAGAGCGGCAGCGTTACGTAACTTGTACGGAGTGGGGCAGTTCCTTTTTTCTTACCACGATAGGTGGCTCATGCAGGTTCTCTAGCACGCGGACACACTCGCTCTGGACTTTGCCCTCCGCCATCCACGTGTCCCAAGTCTCCAGCAAATCCTCACGCCTGGACTGATGTAGAAAGAATGTTAGTTTGTATATTGGGGGGAGGGGGGGTACATGTAGGGGAATGCGTGTGAATGTGCTTGGAGCGAGTGTATGTGTTTGGAGTGAGTGCATGTGGTTGTGGTTGTGTATGTGTGTGTGTGCGTAGGGGGGGTGTTTAAGTGGATATATGTGTTTACGTGTGTGTGGGGG
>Ga0307947_1000955_pt1 | contig 22076 bp, 26 predicted proteins | sample OrgLakmetagen232_FD_201840 | JGI IMG/M metagenome (GOLD analysis project Ga0307947, IMG submission 201840) | Saline water microbial communities from Organic Lake, Antarctica - #232 | ecosystem: Environmental > Aquatic > Non-marine Saline and Alkaline > Saline | place: Antarctica: Organic Lake...
CAAGCCTTGGTCACTACCCTCTTGCTGCAGGTGTCCAATGACTGTGTAGATGCTGCTGCTGATGTGCTTGCTGTAGTCCTGTGCAGGTGCCTCTCGTTTCCTGCATGCTCCTCCCTCTGAGCGCTAGCGTCGGCAATTTCCCATTGCTAGCGAGCGCTGCGACTACGCCCTGAGGATTCCTGCCGGGTCAGCTTTGCATGCTGCTACACCTACGCTGGGATTCTGCCTCATGAAGTGCTCGCGGATGCGGGGGGCACCACTGCTGAAATCTTGGAATTCTGGCATCTGGCATCTGGCATCTCGTAATTCTGCCCCTTCTGTCCCATAACAACAACACGATGCCACTCAGGGTCTTTACCAGGAGGCATTATAATGTTCTGGAGGCTGGGGGGACAATTCGTGGTTGTTGGAGGGTAGTTGGTGCAAGCCCATGGTACCCCCCAAAATAGCAAAAAATACGTTTGCGTATTATACGCGTATGTCGTATGTCGTATTAATAGCGTATTAATCCGTATGGGACGTCTCAAAAGTCCGTATGACCCATCCCTGTTTTTTACATATTTGCTTCTAGGGGGGGCGGTTCAGGGACGGTAGCGTTAAGTAATTAAGTTTTGAGTTTGACGTGCATGGCATGGGGCTGGTATAGAATAAAGGAACGTGAACATGCAATTTTTTGCAGATTTAGGTTGCTATAAATTTCATTTTGCGGCCCTGCATTTGGTCAATTTTGTCCTTTAGGCTTCCATTTTCTCCTTTAAGTCTGTGGCAGGTAAAGGTGGCCACACACAAGCCCCCCGGGCTCCAAAATCCCCTTTGAGAGGAGGCGGTTGCTGAATTTTACATGGAAATAAATATTTCTAGGGTGGTGGTTGCTGTTTTTTTGTGGTGATTATTTGTTCTCACGCACATTTACACACACACACACACACACACACACACACACACACACACACAAACACAAACACACACACACAAACACACACAGACACACATACGCGCTTACACACGCACACACACACACACACACACACACACACATGTGCATACACACCCACCTGCTGATTGTGCTGGATCCAAATCCAACCGGACGCTTCACAGTATGCTGACGAGCCACCAATCGTCTTTGATTGCCTGCTAGGTACCATGCATTGTCTGCTGCCGCTCGCAAGGCAGCCTCCATCTGTGCACAAAAGCAGCAAAGTTTGTTTGAGTGTTGCGTGTTGCTGCGCTTGCCAGCATGGCAGACAATTGATACCAATGGCGCTACTAATTGGTCGCTTTTACAAAGAATGGAAGGGAATAGAGTAAATAGTACATTATTTAGTAGATGTAATAGGGGCGTTTACAGTGGGTTGTGTGCCTGCTGGTTTTGGAGCAAAAGCACTAGCTGTAGTTACATTTATCAATCATGTTTGCATCACAAACAGCACACTCTTCCCTTTATTTATTTATGCTCCCCATTATGCGTCACAGATACCATCTTTACCGTATGCTCCTCATGAATGAGTCACAGTAAGTACCTCATGTGCCTTGCTGTTATCTCACACAGCCAACTGCAGTGATCTTAATGTGAACACAACACTCTGCTTAGGAGAGACAAAGGGGTGTGATCCCGCGGATAAAAAATGGGGCGGAGCGTGCTGCAACTTTGGTGTTGCTATTGGTAATCTTAGGCATGCATGCCTCTACTAACATGTACGTTCATGTGTGTGAGCGTGTATTTTAAATATATGTGTATGCGTGTGTGTATGTGTGTATGTGCGTGCATGCGTATGTGCGTGCGTGTGTGCGTGCGTGCGTGTGCCCGTATGTGTGTGTATGTGTGTGTATGTGTGTGCGTCTGTGTGTGCATGTGTGCCTGTGTGTCCATTCGTGTCACATGTGTGCATGTATGCTTGCATGTTTGTATGAGCATGTGCCTAGGTATGCCTGTGTAGCTTATTCCAGCGCATGTGTGTGTGTGTGTGTGTGTGTGTGTGTGTGTGTTCATGCGTGCGTGCCTGTGTGCCTGTGTGTATGTAATGTTGTGAGCACACGTCTGGCTCTGGTCAACTTTTCTTGCATTGTTGATGACCAGCACTCCAGAGCTAAGAATCCATAATCAAGACTTTCCATCCATTCATGTAGTTTGATATGTTTGACTGGATGAGTCAGCAGCGGTTACAAACTTTCCGATGCTCTGACCAGCAAGCGTTTAGGCAGTGCTTTCGAGGAGTGCTGGGGGGGCCTGAGAAGCTCAAAGCTTTTTCTTTCAGCATGGTGGCTCAGCAAGCAGTATGAACTTAAGCGTAAAGTTAAGCGTGAAGTTAAGTGTGAACTTGAGCGTAAGCTTAAGCGTGAAGTTAAGTGTGAATTTAAGCATGGTGACTCTGCAAGCGGAATGAACCTAAGTGGTCCACGCCCAAATAGTAAAATATAACTGCTTTGGGCACAAGAATTGCTTCCAGCCCATTTATATGTATACCTGTGTTATAATCTTCGCCGCTTTATCCATGGAGATGATGGTGTGTGAGTGTGCTACGTCACACGTAGAGGTCTTTAAATTTCAGCTAAAAATACACACACCTTCTTGCGCCGCGCAATCTCAGTGCGCAGCATGTCCAGCTCGTCAGATGCATCCATTGTGCGGGAAGTCTTCCATGCACGCCACGAACGCTGCACACAAATGAGGAGGAAATGGTATTAAGGAAATCTTCATTACAATTTCTGAACGAGCGTCCCTTGTGAGTGATTGCGTGATGCTGTCCTTACACAGCACAACCTTGTGTACATTCAAGGGAGAGACATCCAGTGCGTAACAACATGTCCACAAGTCTGGCTCATAAAAACAAACATCGTGTGCAAATACGCCATGCGTTTGTCAATGCAGGAAAACGTGGTATAAGAAATGGCTATTCAGTTTATCTTTTGCTTGTCACCAAAGCCATTTATGTGGAAGAGGTGGTGCAAGCACACCTACAGTTAGGGTCGGCCAGAACCATAAATATATATATATTTACACCGCATATGCCCGTATATTTGGTGGTTTCCTTGCCAGATTTACTGTATATATATATATAATATATATAGCTTCTGGCTAACCCTACACATAAGTGCTTTAAATGAAAGGAAGTAACAACAAAGCCCCAAATCGTGCAGATATAGAGCAAAGACTGGCATGCTGTACACACTTCCTCCCTTATTAGAGTTACTACAACTACTTTTGCATTTTGGTCTGCTTAAAAATCCCGCCTTTCGTGATCAAGGGTCGTAGCAGCTGTAGCTTGATTTTTTTTCACTGGCAAGGAAAGCAATGGTTTTCATTTTAGAGCAGCTCTGCAACGATTAGAAGGTAACTGGGGCATAAAAGGTGCCCAGAGTATAAAGCAAGTGATGTTGCACATGATTAGTTCAAGGGTGTTGCACAGGCCTTGCATTGAGCCAAGCACAGTGTGTTGCAGAGAGCACGCAGCAAAGGTTTTTTTTTCGGCCTTGCATTGAGCCAAGCACAGTGTGTTGCAGAGAGCACGCAGCAAAGGGGTGTTTTTTCTTCCGGCCTTGCATTGAGCCAAGCACAGTGTGTTGCACAGAGCACGCAGCAAAGGGGTGTTTTTCCTTCCGGCCTTGCATTGAGCCAAGCACAGTGTGTTGCACAGAGCACGCAGCAAAGGGGTGTTTTTTTGGCCTTGCATTGAGCCGAGCACAGTGTGTTGCACGAAGCATTTGAGCAAAGCGTGTTGCTCAGAATATGTGAGCAAGGGGTGTTGCACAGAGCACGGAGAATGACCTGAAGGTTTGTTTCATTCAAAAACGCCCAAGCATGCTTCCCAGGACAAGAACTACATTTTGTGTCTGCAGCGTGCTCCATTGTGTCCATAAACTCGATCATTTTGACGGAATAACCCAGGATGTGATGTGGCTGGAAGATGCTGCTTTGCAACATCGTAATCTGTGACTTTCCTTTGTGCATCCAGATTCCCCATCAACAGCAATACAAAATGCGACAGAGTTTATTCTTACCAAGATACCTACCGGTAATCTACATACCATGCTGCTGATGCGCACTCTGCACTGTCCCACAACTCAACCCCTTTCTAAACACAACCCACCCGGACAAACTGTGCGGCAAACATGCGGCAAATGCTGTTCAGTTCTCTCACAATTGGACAAAACGCGCGGTAAAGTGCAGTTTCTATTTTGACTTACCAGGACGAACCATGCAGTGTGCTGTAACATCCTGCTTCAGCTTTGACTCATCGTGGATGTAGCATGCAGCAAAATGTGCCGCTTCAAAAAACTGTGCTGCAAACAACTGCGTTAGCTTTGACTCCTTGAGCTTTGACTGTCTGGACGTAGTGTGCGGCGCAGAGCCGTTTCAAAACAGCGTGCTGCAGTTAGTTCTGACATGCCTGGATGTGACGTGTGACTTGCCTGGATGTAACGTGTGGCTTGCCTGGATGTAACGTGTGACTTGCCTGGATGTAACGTGTGACTTGCCTGGATGTAACGTGTGACTTGCCTGGATGTAACGTGTGGCTTGCCTGGATGTAACGTGTGACTTGCCTAGATGTAACGTGTGACTTGCCTGGATGTAACGTGTGACTTGCCTGGATGTAGCGTGTGACTTGCCTGGATGTAGCGTGTGACATGCCTGGATGTAACGTGTGACTTGCCTGGATGTAACGTGTGACTTGCCTGGATGTAACGTGTGACTTGCCTGGATGTAACGTGTGACTTGCCTGGATGTAACGTGTAACTTGCCTGGATGTGACGTGTGACTTGCCTGGATGTAATGTGTGACTTACCAGAATGTAATGTGTGCCTTACCGGATGTAACGTGTGACTTGCCTGGATGTAACGTGTGACTTGCCTGGATGTAACATGTGGCTTGCCTAGATGTAACGTGTGACTTGCCTGGATGTAACGTGTGCCTTGCCTGGATGTAACGTGTGACTTGCCTGGATGTAACGTGTGACTTGCCTGGATGTAGCGTGCGGCAAAGTGCTTTTTGTATTGCTCCATTTTCTCTCGGTACTCGGACAGCTTCTGGCTGTATAGCGTGGCCTTCTTCCGCTTCTGCATAATGGTCCACCTGCAGGGATAGGTCGTACGCAGGGTTGGCCAGACCATATACATACGGTGTATATATGGTATTTTTGGCAGGAAAATCTCCGAATATACGGTCATATATGGTGTATATATATACACAGTTTTGGCCAACTGTAGTCATACATAGGATTAAGCAGAACCAAATATACACGCCGTACGTACGGCCATTTCCCTGCTAAAAGTACCGCATTATATACACTGTGATTCTTTCCTCTTATATACACTGTGATTGATACCCTTTTTAGCAACGTGTCAAGTGAGGAAATACGATTGAACTGAGAGCAACCAGACAGAAGTACTTGTATCAATGGGGACTAGGTGGTAACTGTCTGACTGCACTCAGATGTGTATGTGCAGATAATGGAGTACATCAGCTTCACATGGAAGCAGGTGGGTTGCATGGCTAGGGCTTGCCAGGAACAAATGTATATACTTTGCAGACACGACAAACTGAGCAGGAAAGCTGTTAAACGGTATCCTTCCCGTGTGGTATCATACAGTGTTGTTATGGCCAACTCTAATTAAGCTGTGCAGTACGGAGTGTGTTTCATGCATTTAACAAAACGTGTTTAAAGCAGGAAACAGACTCTGAGCTTTTTTGTCAGCTGCTCCATTGCTACGGCCACATCCCATCACCTCTTGCATACAATACGCAACCCAGCCTCTTTAAGCCTGTTTAGGGTCGGCCACAACCGTATATACACACCGTATATGACTGTATATTTGGTGATTTCCCAGCCAAAAAGACCGTATATACACTCTATATATATGGTTCTGGCCAACCCTAAACCTGTTCAATGCTTCTGCCAACTACTTGCACAGAGGATTGACACATCACCAATTTTGAAGATGTGCAATAAAGTGAGAAATCCACATGTAAATCAAAACCAATCCGCACACACGCACAAACACACACACATACTCACACACATACGCGCAAATTTCCCACACGCACACACATTTACACACAAACACACAACTGCTTCTCTCTTACCAGTTGTCGTTGCCTAAGCTCTCCGGGCCTTTGCTCAAAGATGAAGGGTCGGCATCGGGATTCACAGCTGCCTGCACCGCTTCGGCGTCATTCTGCAAATTTTTCGTGCAATTTGGAAATTACAAGGTCAAAGGTTGCCTGCACTACTTCGGCTTCTTCCAGCAAATTTATGAAGCAGATTGGGAAAGCAAGGGGACCATGGCTGCCAGCCTGCACCGCTTTGGCATCACTTTGCAAAGTTTTGATGTGGTATGGAAAATATGGAAAAGAAAGGGTCCGTGGCATGCAGCAGAAAGATTTTATCTAGATGCTAGCTAGCTAAGTTGCACCTAGGTAGGCAAAGACAACGTGCACAACGCTACCCTACAGTAGATCACACATGGCATATATAACACTTGCACACACTGGTGGCGACACACGTATGCCACTCACAGAAGAGGGTCCATTAATGCCGACTGGTGGCATAAACTGTTGCAAGCCTCCAAAGTAGCCCCACCGTTGGTTGGCTGCCTTGCCTGTTGCACATGTGTGTGGTGCAAATATTAAGCGTGTGAGTTCATGGGGCGTTAGTGCACATGCAGGGACATGTACGCAGTTGCTTGTTGCGCATGCATTTCGTGCATGTCCTGATCGTGTGGGATTGCATGTGCAAGTGTACAGTGCCAATAACTTGCACGTGTTGATGATACGTGCGCAACTTGCACGGATCCTGGTAGACCGGAGAAAAATAATGCAAGCCTGGGGATGCACATTTTCAGTACGTCCAAAGTGGCATGTGTTGGGTGAGGAGCATGAAGCCTACGATACAAGATACCATGCAAGCAACCGCATTCCCTGACATAGAAACGGCCCTACTCTTCTGAAGCTTAGAGTATGAGCAAAATGCAGCATGCCATTGAAACCAATTTAGCAAAAAGTAAGGTGGCATCCAACTACAATTTGGCAGCCAAATTCTGGCTGCTACTTGTACACATCTGAAATAACACGCACCATACACTTGTGTGTGTGCGTGTGTGTTTGTGTGTGTGTGTGTGTGTGTGCACGCACCTCCCATGAGCTCTCCAATGTGTGTTTGCAGGTCTCGGTACATGGTGGGCATCTTATGGACGACCCTTCGCCCCCCAGTTTGGTCTGACAGCTGCTTAGCCTCTGAGATAGCATTCTCCTCTGCCTCCACCTGCGTCCGATATCAGCAGGTGCGTGTACGTGTGGATTGAGTATGCAATGAGTGTGCATGTGAGCAATTGTGTTCTGTGTATGCACGATTTACACGATGCTACCTTTGAATATGCAACACTACGTGTTTAAAGAGCACTGTTGCCTGATACTGTAAGATGAAATCAAACAACTACTTACGATTTTCTATCAAGGCTTCTTTTATCTCACATACCACTGTTCGAACGCTTAAAGCAATCCTAGCCGAGGCACACCAGCTGCTGAGTAAACCGTTCAAGCTGTTTTATTATTGTTTTTTGTCATGCGCATTTTTGGCGCACAAATATGCATTATGAATGCGGTAATCTCATTTTTATTGTTGGCTTCCGAAAGGAGCGTGAAAGCAGATCTTGTGCAACATCACAATAAACTTCAATGTCTGGACATTATACAGACCCGGTTGCCGAAGCATAACTAGCTTTCACTATTCATCCCTCTTTCAGTACAACTCAAAGCTTGGGAGGCAAATGACACTGGGTTTAATGTTTGCAATTTTAACTGGAAGAGGTACACAGCTTGTAACAACTGTTGATTTACGTGGCATTACCCTGCTCCACAATCCAGCTCGATCTATGCTTGCCCAATTTGAGCGCACCAATTTATGTTTTTGACCAAGTAAGTATCAAAGTGATCGTGGATCTACGTTATTTGTATGGAAATCGCACCAGCCGCTGGATTTCTGGGGGCATGATCCCATGCACGATGTCGTCCAGTACTTCCGACTCATAGGGCTGCCCATTCTTCTTCATGCTGCAGGATATACAGACAACATGATGCATGGTGTGTGTGTGTGTGTGTGTGTGTGTATGGAACCTCATGAGCAAGGCAGGCTGTATTTAGCAATTTGAGGAGCGTTACGCGCTTGTAAAACCGACATTCCTTGTAAATGAATAAGAAGAGCACTTACACATTTGATGTGACCATGATTTCTTGTGAGTCAATGTACGGCACACGGCGCCTACTTGGCTCCTCTGTAGGGTTGGCCAGAACCGTATATATACGTATAAATACACCGTATATTTGGTGATTTCCAAGCCAAAAATACCGTATGTAAACCGTATATATATGGTTCTGGCCAACCCTACTCCTCTGCCTACATGAATGTGAGGGGTGGTTTTCTTTGTGTCTTTGTTTTCTATTCTGCCAGTCAATGTAAAACATAACCAAAGATTTGCACTTACAAAATTGATCTGGTAGTAGCTCAACCAACCTGTGAAATCTATGCATGTTTTTCCAATCCACTCCACCCTTGACTTCAGATACCTTGCAGGTCTCTGCTCAAAGGTATTGACTAAATCAGGCCCTGCTTTCATTCATTTGTTCATGCCAGACAATCGATGTTCTCTAATAATTTCATCTGCCCGTTTAATCTGTCTTGTGTATATTTGAAAGCCTCTGAAAGTTTTCATCGCATTGCGGCGTGTTCATATAGCGCCTTGCTGCATTGTGTGTGGGCTTGTGCCTAAACCGGTCCATAAACTACTCCTGCCACATGCAATTTTTTACCAAGCCACTCACGCTTTGGCGTGCTCCTTCAGAGCCTTGCGGTATTCTGCTTGGGCCTGTGCCTGGTTCAACCTGTCGGCCGACTCCACCAGCAGCAGCAGCACCTGAATCACGTCAACATTGCCATCACAAGGTCTTTGGGTGCGATCAAGGAGTCAGATTGACGATGCTGTGCAAACGCAAGAAATAGAGCAAAACAATTAGAGAGCACACTCCTATTTCATTGGAAGCACAAAGGGAGTTACTGACAGCTAAAGGCTGGAATGCCGAGCAAGAAGTACGGTTGACGATCTGCAGGGTTAACTGAAATCAGCATTTAACTGGAATGGAATGGGGTGGAATGGAATGGAATAGAACGGTTGACGATCAGCTTTTAGCAATTTTCAGGATATAACATGGAGGTGTCTACTCCTAAATTCCAAGCCGACTCCAAGCTAGGACGCACTGTGACACGATGGTGGCAGGGCTCAGATTGGCACTTGTGCACATGAGCTTCAATGTGTAACAAGCATGTGCTCATGCCTGCCACGTGAAAACAAAACAAAGCCTCATAACCGTAGATTTGACGTTCTGGTGACAGGGCTCAGATTGGCACCTGTGCACGTGAGCTTCAATGTGTAACAAGCATGTGCTCATGCCTGCCACGTGAAAAAGAAAGCCTCGTAACTGTGGATGTACAAAGAGATGACATTACTGACCAGTTGAGAAATTTGCATCACCTAACTTTAAACTGGCTACAGGTATAATTGACTTTGCTGCACACAAGGACAGGTTTGTTTGAACAGAAAGCCCAGAACACTCACATCCTTGCTAACCCTGGTTTTGGGTGCCTCCTTCTTCCGTCTCATGGACTTTGTGCTTTTAGCGCCAGTGTCGTCCACCGCCGCAAGGCCAGGCCTTTTAGGCCCCTCGGGCAAATTGCCACGAGCGGAGGGGATGTAGCTGAACATTTCCTGCACAAACACGTTCGTGTTTACGTGCACGTGAGAGGGGGGGGAGGGGATGCGTGTGTGTGGGTATGTGGGTATATGTGTGCATATGCATTGTGCATGTTTGAGAGTGTAAGAGTGTAAGAGTGGGTGGGGGAAGGGGGATGGGTGGCACGTACATGTATGTATGTCCTGTGTGTGTTGTCTGTGGTCACACTCTTGGACTCGTTCCCTCTCACGACATGTGCATATGCAGATGAGGAATCGAAACACTGCTGGGCGTTGTGCTCACCTGGGTCGCATGCAGCTGGTACTCTCGAAGACCTGCCGGGTCATTTTGGCCTGCACTGACCTGGGGAAGCAGGGCATATGTATAGGGTTGGCCAAACCCTATATAAGCACCGTATGCCATATTTGTCCATGTATATGGTATTTTCCCTGCTAATATTGTATGTTCTCTGTATGTACATAGTATGTATGGCTTTGGCCAAATCAACACATGCTTGAACAATGTTAGTGCTGAATACGTATTTGAGCATGCGTGTGCCGCTGTGAACAATGAGCAGTACTTGAATGACAAGCAATTGACATGTAGTAAAGTACGTAATATGCAAAAAGACAAGTAAGGAGCGTGAACCTCTTTATACATGTGTGCGCATGTACGTGCACATGCACAAGCATGTGCGCGTCTAAGAGTGTTTGTGTGTTTGTGTGTGCGTGCGTGAGTGTGTGTGCGTGCGTGTGTGTGTGTGTGTAATATGTGATATGTGAGTGTGTGAGTGTGTGTGTGTGTGCGTAATATGTGTGTGAGTATGTGTATGTGTGTGTTTGTGTATGTGTGTGCATGATATTTGTCTGTGTGTGCGTGTGTGAGTGTGTGTGTTGTGTGTGTGTAAATATGTGTGTGTGTGTTTGTGTGTGTGTGTATGTGTGTGTGTGTGTGTGTGTGTGTGTGTGTGTGTGTGTGTGTGTGAATGTGTGAATGTGTAAATTTGTGTGTGAATGTGTACATGGACGGAATGCTTCTTTACATGTAGTTAGCCGCACTCTTTCTACGCTTTAAAAAGCGTTCAAACATGCACGGGCACCCTTGCATACCTCTGATTTCTGCACAAGGCCCAGCTGGTCAGCATTGGCAACAATGCCGCTGAGTCCATAGTTCTGCATTCCAACACCTAATCTACAATGCCATTAAAATCTAGCCTTCGAGCCCATCACAACACTAGGCTCCCAGACTTGGGAACCCAGATAATGCAATATTCATTTATAACAATATGATGAGCGATGCTGATGTCGCAGCACCACGATAGAAAAAAAGCCAGTACAATGTGTGTATTGTTACATAAGAAATTCCCAATCAAATGATTTATCGAATTTCTTGATTTGTTGCGAACTTGAACATGCAAGCACGGAACCTTGGGGGGGTGCCTATCGGCTAGGGCACAGTATGGTTCAGCTCAGGGCCCTGCCCTCATGCCTGGTATGGGACTGTAGATCTTACATGCTTGCATGCCCGTTTTTGACCCCACGTGTCTTGCACACACGTGTCTTGCACACACGTCTTGCACACACGCACTTGCACACGCACGATGGAAATCTGCCCATTGCATTCCAAGCTTTGACTGCACATGCGCCACGCATTGTATGCACCACGCAGGCCCTGCTCGTGCTCCTGCATAGTTCTTTTGCAGCGCAGCCATCAAGAGCTGTGATGACGCCCGAAATTTCCGTACGTGTCCAGACGCTTTTCAAAGAGAATTTGCAGCCTACTCTCGACTACTGGCACGGCCTTCAAGCCAAAAATGGGGGGCAGAAGCTGAGCATGCAGCATTTCTTCAAGACAGTAAATTTGAATCTGAAGAGTCGGTTTGTTGGCCTTTGGGGCATCAGAAATGGAAAGGTTCGTGGAGTGGACTTTACGTGTACAGTGTACCTGCACAAAAGATCTCAAAATTTCGCATGGATCTTTCCAACCTGTGTCATGTGTGGTATACATTTTTGGCCAAACAATAAGGTGAGGCATGTAGGCGCAAGACAGGACAGGCTGCAGCACTGTGTGCAGCTTGTGCATTCAAATTACAAATGATTTCATCCCCTCACATGCATCTTACCGAGGTTGCAATTTAAAAGGAACCACGTTGTGCAAGCCAGCAGCGAGCAGGAAAGCCTGGCAGGCCAACTTGTTGCAGATTAAAGGTAATCACAATTGACAACATTGTGCAGGTGTACCAGCTGGACAAACATGGGGGCCCCCATGGGGGATCCAGATATAACATAAGCTCCATGATCAGGGACAAGCAGCCTAACCTAGGTGTGTTTACCCTGTTTTGAGCTTCGCATTTTCTTGCATGGTGCTGTTCATGCAGATACCCACTTGGCTGAGTAAAACAAGATATTGTACAGGGGCATGACAGGTGCATCATTTTTAAGGCAACGCTGCCACAAACATGGGTGCTTTTAACATGTTTTTCATCTGAACCAGGCACTAAAGCCGCCGCCTTCTTTATTTCAGGATTTTGCCGCTTCATTCAATTCTCTGCATGTGTTTGTGGTCAGGTGCCGCTCTGACGATGAAAGCCAGCCTGTGGCTTGCGATAGAAGACGCAGCAGCCTCAGGGCTCAAGATCCCTGACATGGTGTTTGTGTACAACGCAGCAGACAAGTGAGTGCATTATATGCCGCTCAGAGTGGTGTTAGCTCTCTGCTGACGTGTTCTTTGTGTACAACGCAGCAGAGTACAAGTAAGTCTAGCAGTGCATTATATGCCGCTCAGGGAGAGTAGTGATAACTCTCTGCTGACATGTTCTTTGCGGTCAATTTTTTTCGCGCAAGTGCTTGTGGTAGCAAGTCTGTGCAGGACAGATGTACACGGTTTTTGTATGCCACACAGACAAATAGGTGCACGCAGTGGTTGCGTGTTAGTTACTCCAAGTATGAGAACCATTTGATGACGGGGCTTTTGTGTGCAAGATACAGGCAAGTACGCGCTTGCTTTATGCACTGCAGTATAGGCAGGCTGGCGTAGTCTTAAAGCATACATGCAGATAGACAGATGTACTTTGGTGGTTTATATAAACACACATGGCGTGCCTATACATGCCGCAAAGAGTGTGGCAGATGTTGTGTGTGGGAGCTGAGCAGTTGGGTGTATTATTGGACGCTTAGAGCATGCGTGCAGCAATGTGCCCTTGTGGTGGTTGTACACTGACGTATGTTGACAACAATGGCACACTGGCTTGCAACAATGTGTCACAGTAATGTAATGACGATGTTCGACGCAAAAAAAGTACCTTGATGAGCAATGGCGTACAGAGAAGAACAGAGAAATACGATGGCTTGTTTTGGGTACACCCAACGAGCTAAAGACTGACCTGTCTGCTTAGTGCTTGTGTGTTGTGTGGTTGTCTGCTGCAACTGTGCGTGGGACTGATCATGTGGGTGTGGGTGTGGGTGTGAGTGTGGGTGTGGGTGTGGGTGTGGGTGTGGGTGTGGGTGTGGGTGTGGGTGTGGGTGTGGGTGTGGGTGTGGGTGTGGGTGTGCTGTTTGGGTGCCTGTGAGTGCCTGCTATACTGTGTACTGTGTACTGTGTATGTGTGGTAGTGTGTGTGTGTGTGCATGTGTGTGTACTTAGTGTCTGTAGCAATTCAGTGATTTTGCCCGGGCAGAAGGATCTGCATCTGCAAGGTCACTGCAGCTTGCATGATGCAGTTTGCAACTCATGCTTTTCCTTCCTTTCTCTATTTTGTAGGGCGATATCGAAAGATGGGGCAGTGGCAAGGAGCATGTCTTGTCTGGATGAAACTGAGCCTGCCTCATACACCTTGCATCTGAACCATACTGATACACAACACAACGCTGGAGGAATTACCGCCATATTACACAGTACCTTGACAATTTTAGTTGCTGGAGCGCTGGTGTATCCACAATCGCATTCTCTAACTGTTAAGCTGGTGCTCTCTTCGTGGTGTTTGTGCGCTCATTACCCTGCCTCCTGTCTGCAGTACCCTGCGTAATTGTGTGGAGAAGTGTAATCGCAGCGACGTTCATGGTGTATGTGTGCATTCACCCCTGTCTCCTGTCTGCAGTGCCCTGTGTAATTGTGTGGAGAAGTGTAATCGCAGGGACGTTCATGGTGTGCACATTCACCCCTGTCTCCTGTCTGCAGTGCCCTGTGTAATCGTGTGGAGAAGTGTAATTGCAGCGACGGCACAATGGCACCCCCCTTGAGTGAGTCCTACGCTGGAATGCTACTGCATTGTGCACACATTTGGTTTGTGCATGCACCTCAAGCTACAAGCCACAAACTGCATAGCATCGCGCACACACATTCGGTATATGCATGCACCACAAGCTGCATATTAGTATGTTAGTATACAGCACTGCTTGCAGATTGGACGTTGGCCTTAGTCATAGCAGCAAGATAGACGGACAGACAGACAGAGACAGACAGATTGACAGACAGACAGACAGACAGACAGACAAACAGACAGACAGACAGACAGACAGACAGACAGACAGACAGACAGACAGACAGACAGACAGACAGACAGACAGACAGACAGACAGACAGACAGACAGACAGACAGACAGACAGACTTCGAAACAAGAAAGTGCTCAACCCTAAAATTAACAAGTTCCACATAATATTTGCTAACTCTTTTTTGAACCCTGCCTTCTTCATTCACCAGTTGTTTAAATTGTTCCTGTCCTCTTCTTTCTTTCAGTCCCAACAACCCTCACTGCCCTTTGCTTTCTCTGGCATGGCTGCAGGTGTCATGACCATGGACCCTGTACAGGTCCAAAAGATTAAACCCAATAGCCCTGACAGCTATCCTGACATCCTAGTACCTCTGTTTAGATATGTGGGGTGCGTGCGTACGAGAGTTGGTTAGGCTGTCATGAACTTGAAACGTGGGGTGCGTGCAAACGAGAGTGAGTGAGGCTGTCATGTATTTTATAATTTCATACACTGGGGTTCGAGAGTCAGTAGCACACACACACACACACAGATGCACACACGCACAGACATACAGCGCACAAACACACTCTCAGGTACTCTGGGCATCTTACAGTGAAGGACTCCCCGCACCATCCACACGTGCTGCAGAGGAGTGAAACCAGGGTGTGTGTGTGTGTGGGTGTGACCTCCTGCTGCTGCTACTGCCACTGCTGCGTGTGTGTGTGCCTAATGTGTGGATGTGTTTGTGTTCGTGTTTGTGCGTGCTGGGGGGAAGAGGGGGGGGTGCTTGTTTGGGTGTGGGTATTTGAGAGAGGGGGGGGTCAGGTAGGTGGGTATGTAATCTCACGTCGGATGTGTAAATACTACCAGTGTAGCCTTTTTTGTAGCGTAGCTTTGTTTGCACACGAGTGGTCTCTGCGTCATTCTGGAACTGTAGATGGCAGAGGTGCACTACCCTTGCAGTTCATTTCCCACCCAAAGACAACCAATGAGCCAAAACGCACACAACCGCTCCCAGTATCCGGCGAGCATAATTCAGGGGGAGTTTAAGATAAGGGTGTAGGGTTGAGTCAGGAGCGTGTTCACGAGTTCACCTTGTATTTATCGATCATGCCATCAGCCAGAACTAACTTGCTTGTGTCCTCCAAGCTTTCCCTGCCCCTAGCACATTGTGCGTAAGCGCCTTACATCGCATACAAAGTGACCATCAGCCCTACTCAACCATAACGCTCTCCACGTGTGTGTAGTGGAGCACTAGCTGGTCCCGGAAGAGCGTTTTGAATGCCTCCAAGGTGGCCTGGGCGGATAAGATCCCGAAGATGTTTTTCAGAGGCAGCAACTACTGCCCCTACGTGGTACGTGACTTGTTTAGCGTTTCAGCACTAAACAAGTGCGTGCTTATCCTTCGTTCATGTGTAGGGTTGGCCAGAACCATTTAATTAATTTAGTAAATAGGGCTGTCTTTAACAATTTTGCGACGGGCGATTGTCGTCCTCACGAGTTGTTGTCGCCCTCACGGGTTTTGACCTTTTTTCCCTGGCACTGGGTCTCATTTTCCAAATAATCGCTCATATAGTATTGAGACCCTCAAGCATATCACAACCTAGTTCGAGATGAGGATGAGGTAGGTGCCGGTCCAACTTGACATGGAGCACCAAGGGTGGTGGGAACAAAAGTTTTAGGTGCGCTCGCACAGCGGAGATCGCCTAATTTGCGTATGCCAATTCCGACTCTACTTGCCAGTTGCACAATACGCTACGGCTACGCTACGCTACGAGGGTCTGTCGTATGTAGGAAATATGCAGCATTGCCTCTGGCTACCCACAGAAGCCACATGTGCAAATGAGCCAAGATTGCCCTGATTAATTATAAAATATTACTATTGTAAGAAAGTTTATAACTGATTTTGTAATGTTTTGAAGTAGCAGAAATCTTGAATTGACGCTACTCGAATCATCCGTTGATCGTAACCGTAGCGTAGCAGTGTAGCATAGAGTAGCAAGCATACACTACGCTACGAGCGCTTGTACCACGTACTATGCAACCCTGCTACTCGCAAACCTAGACTCGCAAATAGCGAGTCTATTCGTGAGTACGGCTCTGTATATATACGGTTTATATATGGTATTCTAGGCAGGAAAATCACCAAATATAAGGCCATATACAGTTCTGGCCAACCCTACACTTCCTTGAAGACAGAGAGTGATTTCCAGTGTCGGCTTAACTCCACGCTCATTGACTTCAATTCTATTGGACGCATGCCCGTTTCAGGCCAACACTTTGCACATGCCAAGTAGCTACAAACATCAAAGGCCTTGCTTGTACGCTGTGCTGGCCGAAAACATGCCCTTGCATATGCACACACACAAACACACACATGCGCACACACATTTCACATTTATACACACACATGCGCACACACATTTCACATTTATACACACGCACGCAAACACACATACACATATACACACACGCAGGCACACACACATTCACACAACCGTACATACACACGCAGAAACTGAACGTGTGTCCGAGGCTGTTTCTGACCAACCTATCCGCCCACAACTCGGACAAGTTAGATATTTTTGCCCACAATGTCCCTCCTGCGTACGTGGCTGAGCTCAAGCAACACGGCTGGCCAAGCCAGAAATACAATTCCATGAACGACTGGGTGAACGTGAGTGGGCTTTGTCGGGTCAGTGGGATTTGTTTTGGTAAGGGTTTATCATGTTGTAAGCGTGTGTTGTCATCCGTGGGCTTTGGTTATGGTTTGGTTAAGGTATGCGGAGTTTATTATGGTTTAAGTGGATGTCAGTGGGTTTTCCTGTGGTGCAATAGGTCAGTGTGTATGAGCTCAAACGGCATGGATGTTCTGATTGGCAGGACGATGCCAGGAATGATTGATTGTTTACATTATTGGCTTCTGTACATTTCTTTCAAGCTTCTGTGCAAAGACAGTTCAAGTGCATACAACTGTTTTTCAGCTCTTTTGCTCTGTCCTTATACCTATCAGGGAACTTCAGGGGTTTTGAAAAACCTTCGTTTTTCCCTCACCCCCAAATTTTTTTGTGCGGGACACCCTCAGCTGGTATCCTCCAAAGTATACCTATCCAAAGGTGGCCTGGCATACTAATGGCATGCATGATCTCCCCTTTCTGTTCTGCTTTATTGTGAGGGTCAGGGTACCCTCAACCCACTCACCCACTCACTCACCCACATGCTACAACTCATATCCAGTACCATCATATCATATCCAATACCATACCGGTATTCATTTTCAGGCAAGCCACACTCACGATGATACCCCCCTGCCTCGATTGGTGGGCAGCTGATTTCTGTGTGTGTCTGAGTGTTCTTGGGCACTTGGCAGGCCCGCTAACCTGCGCTGGTTTTTATGTTTTGGCTCAAGACTATTGCAGTGTTAATATTAAATAAGACTACCTAGGCCAGATGCGGTGGGTATACAATGTGATTGAACAGTCATGTTAAACAGGACGTGTCTAGTACATGGCCATGTAATGGTGCGTGTATTTACGGTCCAGGTCAACCATACGTACGAGCATATTGCATTGCCAAAGTACCTTTCAATAGTTTGCAAGTGTGTCGTGTCCTTGATTGGGCTTGTGGGCTCCAGTACGTGTGCAAGCGCTGCGACTTAATTAAACGCCTTTCCTGTTTGTGTTTCAAGTACTTAGCGCCTCTGGATGGGCTTGCGGGCTCCAGCACGTGTACATGAGCTCCACACTCATTCAACCTCCGCAACCTACTTCACCGCCTTCCTGTTTGCAGTTTAAGTACATTGTGTCCCTGGATGGGCTTGCGGGCTCCAGCAGGCTGCTGCCATTGATGCACATGGGCTTGGTTGTGATTCGCCAGTACGCCACCCCGTCAATGGAGTGGTTCTACAAGTCCATTGCACCAGGTGTGTTTGGCCTCATGCTATGATTCTACGAGTCCATTGCATTAGGTGCTCTTGGCCTAATGCTGTGTTTGTACAAGTCCATTGCACTAGGTGCGTTTGGCCTCATGCTCTGGTTCTACAAGTCCATTGCACCAGGTGCGTCTGGCCTCATGCTATAATCCTACGAGTCCATCGCACCAGGTGCTTTTGGCCTCATGCTCTGGTTCTACAAGTCCATTGCACCAGGTGCGATTGTCCTCATGCCATAATCCTACGAGTCCATCGCACCAGGTGCGTTTGGCCTCATGCTATAATCCTACGAGTCCATCGCACCAGGTGCTTTTGGCCTCATGCTCTGGTTCTACAAGTCCATTGCACCAGGTGCGTTTGGCCTCATGCTATATTCCTACGAGTCCATCGCACCAGGTGCTTTTGGCCTCATGCTCTGGTTCTACAAGTCCATTGCACCAGGTGCGATTGGCCTATTGCTATAATCCTATGAGTCCATTGCACCAGGTGCGATTGTCCTCATGCCATAATCATACGAGTCCATTGCACCAGGTGCTTTTGGCCTAATGCTGTGTTTGTACAAGTCCATTGCACCAGGTGCGTTGGCCTCATGCTCTGGTTCTACAAGTCCATTGCACCAGGTGCTTTTGGCCTAATGCTGTGTTTGTACAAGTCCATCGCACCAGGTGCGTTCGGCCTCATGCTGAAGTTCTAGTAGAATATGACCGTATATTTCGTGATTTCCTTGCCAAAATACCGTATATACACCGTAAATATATGGTTGTGGCCAACCCTGTGTGTAAATAGGAACTCTGTGCTGTATAACACACATGAAGCTGTGGTGCCTTGTCAACGTGCCATTCTGTTAAGGCAGTGGATCAACAAGCTCGTTGCACCATGAAAAGTTACCCAGGCCCTGGCCCCAAAAGATGTGACAGGGGTCGCACCTTGTAAATGTGTGTGCTGGTAATGCAGTTTGTCACCTGTATTTTGTAGCTGCCTTGGGAAGCCTATAAATAAATCCCAAGGGACATAAGGGGCTGGGTGATGGAAAGGATTAGGGTGGGGAGAGTGTGTGGTGGGGGTTAAATTAGACACCTGCATGAAATACTTCTCATACCACAGTTTTTGTGTTGCCGTAGATGAATACTGTATAAGTTAAATGAATTTCCGTTGTTTCTACGCCTGAAATTAAGAATGTGCCATACAATACCTGTGCTTTGAACACTCTTGACCTTTCACAAAATATTGTCGCGTCAGGCCAGGCCCTCATGGGCCTCTGATTCAACTCTGCCTGTTAATCTGGGTACGTTGCTGCCCAGCCACAGCAACAGTCTCTATTTAGGGCTCATGCTGAAGGTGTCATCACTGCATATGCGTGTTAATGGACTGTTATGGACTGAATCTCCTATTGCCAGTTGCCTCAAGCTTTGTGGTGGGGGGGATTGGGGTAAACGCTGCCAAGCTTAATTTCCATGCATCCGCGTTACCTTTTTGTGCCGTTCAACAATCATTAACACCTTCTTTTCCAGGCACTAAAGCCTTCTTTTGCCATTTACCGATCATCAACACCTTCTTTTGCAGTCACTAAAGCCTTTTTTGCCATTCAACAATCATTAACACCACTTTCTTTTCCAGTCACTTAGTCCTTCTTTTGCCAATTACCGATCATCAACACCTACTTTTGCCATATACCAATGAAGGCGTGCACTATGAGGAGATCTTCAAGCCGGGGCCCGACGGCAAGCAAGACTTTACGGATGCCACACGTCTGGTGGACAGGCTGCGGGCCAACGATGCATATGCAAAACGCCTTGCCGAGAACTCCCTGGACTTTGCACACACGTATTTAACACGGGAGACAATGCTCCCCTATCTGGTGAAGGCTTTGGGGGCGTACAAGGAGCTGTTCACGGACGAAATGGACAAGTACATGACCAAAGTGGGGGACCCAGGAGCTCCTGACCTCTTCATAGGACAGGCCAAGGGGTGGCGCAGCGACTGGCGAACGTTTCTGCAACCGCCTCAGGCTAACAAGAAGTGATTGCGATTTTTCTTGTTTGGATGCTGTTTCCACCAGAATAGAAAAAGAAAAGAAATTACTACGCAGGCAGTGACCCCTCCCCCCTTTAATTAGGAAAAGGAGCCACTTTGGTACTGGGTACCTTCAAACTCCTCCACCGTGGAGTTTGGTGACCAAAAGCATAAGAATAATACCAAAGGGGGATCAAGAGGGTTGCAGGCTTAGCCCAAATCTGGCTCCTGAAGAGAGTTGATGATAGTACTGGGAAGGCTGCTTTGATGAAAATATCATCGCTTCAAACCGACTTTCTGCTCTCCTAAACACAGATTCAGCAACTGTGACCACGCAGGACATAGCTCAAGAAACACCGTAGCAAGGGATGCAACACCTTAACTGAAGACAAAAAATTAATTACAGCTCCGAAGACCATCGAGGGCTTGTGCCAGGCGTTTGAAGGCGTTTGAATAAGGAAGGACAGAAAGACAAGCAACCATTCGCGTGCGCACACCGCGCCCAGCACCTAATATCCTCACAATGCCTACACACACCGCACGACGCACCCCCAACCTTTCAAAGACACCCTGTAACTCTTAGATGGGTGAGAATACAGCAATCAGCTAGCCAGCCCACCCCTGGCATCATACACAATAATGTCCAAAGAGCCAGCCAAATTTGATCACATGGCAAAAAAGACACAGAGGAGCAACACACTAAAATGTCAGACCTGCAGCGATTGGTTCAGAACAAATACGACCTCAAACTGTTGCGACCACACTTAGGCAAACCTGTGCCATGACCGGGCGGGAACTACCCGGTACATCTGCTGCTAACAATAGATTAGCGAGAACAAACAGAAAGCGCACACACCAGGACCCTGATGAGCATGACACATCTCTTTCAGGACAGATTCAAGGCAAGAGAGCTTCAGACGCATCTGGCCAACAACATCAGCAGCGCCTCCTTTGTAAACGACCTCCTCTGCCCCACGGGTAACCTGAAAAACCTTAAAGTACAAGCAAATAAACTTACCCTTTACTCAAATTGGGCCGGATTGATTATATCTGGCAGTAAAGCCAAAGTCACGGGTAGCCTAAATGCGTCCCCTTTGAAAGACCAAAATGGCCTAACACCGGCCGAAGCACTCGAACAATAACTCAAAAACAACATACTGGTTCAAAACCAGGCGACAAAATACATCACACCCAGCTCCCCCTTCCTCTATCTAGGAGTCACCCTGATGATGGATCTCAATTGGAAGCACCAGCACAGGCACATGGACGAAGACCTAAAGCAAAAGCTTGACGCCCTTGAAGGCTCTTATGCCTCACCACGGCAAACACTAAACATAATACGCACAGCAATCATCCCTAGTCTGGCCTATGCTTTTGCGGTCACATCATGCTCCTACTTAGACCTAGATAAGTGGGATGCAATGATTGGAAGGGTGATCAAAAGTAAACACAACTTATGGCGAAGCACACTGACTGCCATGACCCGTGAAGATGTCCATAATTTTGGATTGGGTGCCCCCTCCATCTACGTGGAATACCACAGGCGCTCAGCAGTAGCACCCGTAACAAGCCTAGAAGACCCTTCTGAACGTCACCAATCTGTGACCATGCATCTCCTGACCCACCAGGTCGCCCAACTCAAGGCCCTTGCCACTACATTCCTCTCCACAAGAGGAGGAACGTCGCTACCAATAAAACGGCAACTCGACCTACATATGCGAGCACGTTAACTCGCTTGCATCCATGCTAGCAAGCTCCACTTAACCTTGAAAGGAGACAGCATGTGTTTAGACGATCTCAATCTCAATAGTCACCTCCGCCCGCAAGCCCCCCCCCCCAAACATTAACCACCCTCATCAATTGCATTACCAAACCACTTATGGACCTAGGCATAACTGGTTTGGTAATGCAATTGATGAGGGTGGTTAATGTTTGGGGGGG
>Ga0307947_1000958_pt1:0-15000 | contig 22040 bp, 25 predicted proteins | sample OrgLakmetagen232_FD_201840 | JGI IMG/M metagenome (GOLD analysis project Ga0307947, IMG submission 201840) | Saline water microbial communities from Organic Lake, Antarctica - #232 | ecosystem: Environmental > Aquatic > Non-marine Saline and Alkaline > Saline | place: Antarctica: Organic...
CGGTTGAAAAAATTTCAACACACCCCTGCGGTTGATCGGCAAAATTTCAACCGCATTTCAACCGCGGTTGAAATCAACCGTTTCAACCGCACTTCAACCGAGGCCTGAAATGTCTGACGGTAATGGGGGCTATATATAAAGTGATTGCAAATCTCTGGTAGACTTCAATCTGGATTATCATAAGATTACAAGGTTTACAAAAAAGGCCTTCAGTCAAGAAGTGTGACTGTGAGCCTGCTCATCATAAAAAGCGGTTAGTTCATGGAAAAAAGCTTGTTATTGTTCTGGCTTCTTAGAAATGTGAACACAGCATCGTGGGCTCCTGTTGGGGAAACAGAAATGCATGTTTCCTGTGGAGAGAAATCACGTGGGGATTGGCGCAGTGGAAAAGGACATGCTGCTCATCTTGAATGTAACATCATCAGTATCACACAGGTGACAGGTGGGGGAGTTCTTACTTTAATTCCATGTCGCTGTCTCAAAACGTAGGGTGTGAACACGTAGGGTGTGAAGCACTCTCACCCTCTGGTTTCCTGCTTCCTGACTGGGGCTTCTTACACGTCCTGAGACATATAAAATCTAATTTTCGTATTCTTTGATGCTTCTTTTCGCGTTTCTTCAAAACAAATGTTCTCTTTCTCTATATATACACTTTCTCTTCTACATACATCTGTTTCATGTTTCCTCTAGCTACTGTTTCTTATGTTTGGCCAGGTGTGGTTTCAGACTTTTGCCAAGCTTCCGCTGAGATGCCCTTTGAGGCATATTTAGTGATGTAACCTTACCTAATCCACGCTCGCACATGACACACCATGAAGGCGCAGTGTCTCCGACCCCCAACATCATTTTCATCACTGCCGACAGCCATTTCTATAGGGGACTGTCCTCATCTTGCCTTTTGTTGTAAGTAAGGAGTGGCCCAAATCCAACTCGCACACATCTGGAGTAACACTCCATCAAACATGCACCTACGCTCATCATAACAGGAAGCACTGCCATACAACTTCTACAGCAGCAACAGTCAAGGTGTGGGTCTGGGTGACATGGCACACAAGCCCCTGACCTACACTAACTCCTTTTTCTTTTCGCGATTGGGGGGCTGCCTGGTGCGGGCACCTACATAACCCCCTCCCTCAATCATGCTAGCTGTGTCATCACTACCAGTGGAGTCTTTCCTTCTCTATTCTTTTTCTCTACAGTAGGAAATCGATATACATGTATTTTAGATATGCAATAAATGTGTGGGATGTGCGTCACGCACAGGGAGAGCAGACCAATGCTGGTGGGTAATTCTTTTCCCTTTGATGAGAAGTCAATAGAATCTACCAGACACACTTCCAGTAATATTATATTATTATACTATTATCAACTCTCATCAGGAGCCGTTTTTAGGTCAAGCCTGCAACCCTCATGATCAATTGATCTTTTTCCGATTCTTTTTGGTGAAGGAGTTTTACGGTACCCGGTACCAGATTAGTTCCTATTCTTAATTGATGCGGGCTTTCACTGCCGGCGTAAGAAAAGAATAAGAACGCAGATAGTGTACCAAATTTCTGGCGCTCAGCCTATCTGTATATAATGACACGCTAACCTTTCCTTTATGTATGCCGATTTGGAAATTTCTGGTTCACTGACTAGCCTGAAAAGAGCTCAGACCAATTCGTATGTAGGCACTTGGAAGCAGCACCATCGCGATTTTTTTCTTGTGCATTAACATCTTCACCACCCTCAAGGCTTATGTGGGCCCTTCCCCTTTGCTCTCTCACTATTAATATCCAAGGGTGCTGTAACTGCCTCTCCTACCCCCTCCTTTCGACTGCCCTTCTGTCTATCTGTACTAGCATCCACGGCAGCTACACCTGCCGCCTTTACCCCCTCCCTACCCACATCAGCACAGGATGCACTGACTCTAATAAAACTGGAACTGGACTCCACGTGATGTAGCAGCTGGATCACAAGCAGCACGTTGGAGGTCAAGAAGAGTAGGCTGGCGACCCAGATGCCCAAATGAACCGGCAGGCCTTGAAACTCAAGCAGGTAAGCCCTGATGAGGAAGAGGGTGAGCATGTGACTTAGCGTCATTGTCCGTGCGTATGCAAGTTCACTTATGATTAATTGCGCCTACTTTTGTTGTTAGAGAATATCTGTTAAAGGGTGCATGTACCGGTATTCAGTCTTCTCCTAGACCATGCAGATTACACAAAATACGTGGTGTGCCTACCAGCTAGACGCGATAATGCTTTTGACATGTACCTGTCAAATGTAGTTTGAACGGCTAGCTTAAAAGGACCACTAACATGACTCAGTCAACACACATAAGAAAGCTTTCAAGAAAAGGCACTTACATGGGCAGGACACGAATTGAAGCAGCAACAAGTTGCACCTACCAAGCTAGCCAATGGAGCTGGGCGGCCGCCCAAAAGACGGCTGCTCGTATGAGAGGGGGCGGAAGAGGCCACGGTAGTCGAGGTAGAACTAAAGGCAGTAAGCACATCCACCACACAAAGTACTGGGCAGTGCACACCTGGAAGTGAGAGATTTGTGTGTGTGTGTGTGTGTCAGAGTGTGCGTGAGTGTGCAAATGTGTGTGTGCACGTGCAATTGAAGTTTGGAGGCACACATTTACAATGAGCTGACTCATGTTCTGAGGGGGTCAAGATACAAACGCATCTGCAAGAACACATGCGAGCATCTTGTGGCAAAAACATCGCTCATTATGCAAGCATAGCTTAGGGGCCGGTAAGCCTTTCAACGTTGAAATGAAAGCATGGATTTCATTCTTGAACACAGCACAAAATGAAACAAAAAAATCAGTATTGAGTCTCCTTCCTTAATGCACAACGCGTCATGTTATAAGTAGGACAGCTGTCCTTATGTAGTGCACAATAGAACGAGTGTGTTGAAGCAGCATGGTGCGTCTTCCTCATGAGCAGAGTAAAAGTAAAGACCCAAGTTATAAAGCGCCACAAAAGCAGATGTTGTTGTCTGACGCGCACCTTATTAAACGCCACGAAACAGATACTTTGAAGCAGGCAGCACAGTGGGAGGTCCTTGTGCAGCTTGAGGCTCATGGCCACGAGGACTAAGATCTGGGGCACAAACGCAAGTGCGGCCGGCTGCCGTACCAAGCTGCCCACGGAACTCCTGTGTTTTCAAGATGTAGCGGTTACGAGGACATCAAAGTTTGCAACACAGCGCGTTCGAACCCAGCTGGCGTTAAATTTGTGGCTGCTGCAACAGGCTGCCCATATACATCTTCCGCTTGAAGAACGCGGTGACCTCGAAGGGTAAAGACCTTTCTGCACGCATTTTTGCTAACGTGCCTGGCTTCCCACGTACGGTTGAAGTCCTTGACAGAACATAGAAAGTCACTGGAACCAGCAGTTCCGGCACACGTGTGATGGTGTAAATGTGTCACAATCGTAAAACTCCGCACAGTCATTGAAATTATGTATACGAAGATGGTAGAGAATGCAATGCTGTAGCTTGCAAGGGAGCTGGCTGCTGCACCACGTTACCCGGAGAGCCTTGACTTTGGGTTATGAAAAGACAGGGCGAAAATTAGAAACAAGGGCACACATTTTGCGGAAAAATGGGTTATGAATCATAACTTATGATGACTTATGAGTTAAGTGAAGCACTCACCAACTGATCTGAGGCATCAGATCCAGGCCAATGCCCAGTAGCTCAGCAACAGGCTTCCTAGCAATGGCAGAGAACGTCTGCAGCACATCATGCACACTGGGAAGCTCTACCATGCCATGCGATGATGTACTGCCATCACGATCCTCGTAGGACAGATAGATGCTGTAGTAGTATATAGAAAAGTTGTGCCTGCATACAGGGGCGCGTGTGTGAGTATATGCGTGTATGTGTGTGTGTGTGTGTGTGTGTGTGTGTGTGTGTGAGTGCACGTCTATTGCACGCGTGTCAGCTGTACCTGTGCAACCTGTGCAAGTACAATCAAGATTGAAACTTAAGACTCCACACATTTATCTATCAAGTGCAGCCCTGAGCAGAACACACGTACCAAATAAAGTACTACTGCAGCATCAGGATCTTCAGGGACATGTCAGAAAACCGTGAACTGGATTACGCTGATCTCCTTCTTGCCTACTTTTGTACCCGGTGGGTGGCGTAGCGGACATACCTCTTCTCTAAATAATGCCGGTGAACCATTTCCAGCATTTAGGTCACCTCTGCTCTTCTATTGTTATTAGCTCTCTTCCTCCTCTTCCTTCTACACCGTCCTGACATCTTTTTCTCTAGACTGCAACAGGTCTGTTGGAGAAAACCCCTTTCCTGTATTGTACCAGCCTGAAGCCTCATTTGTTGCTGAGCCGTCATCAAAGCTCAACTGCAGCAAGTGTCAAACTCTCTAGCTTCCACTTGCAGATCCTGCCAACAGCCCATCCTGTGTCCCCAAGGTTTATTCCCCCTTTCAGACCCACCTGTGATCCTTTCGGGTCAGGTGGTGAAGGAAGGCCTCTTGGGTGTACAGCGCACCGTACAGCCGGCTGAAAAGCAGGTGCAGGCCCACAAACAGTGACCCAGAGATGAGGCCAAAGTAAAGGCCTTGGAGGATGATATGCACGAGACTGGGTCTGACCTGGATTGAACATGTGTGTGTGTGTGTGTGTGTGTGTGTGTGTGTGTGTGTGTGTGGAGGGGAAGGGGGGGGAGTAATTCGAGTGGTTAACACTTGGCGTCAAGGTGCATGCCATACAGGACAACGTGGATCCATTTGTGACAGGGTGAGTATAATTTCAAACGGTAGGTATGAGCGTATAAGCGCAACATCTCGATGCCGGGCTGCGTTACAAAAAAGAATAGAAAAAGCTATGCAGGCAGTGAAAAACCACTCCCCACATTTATCAAGGGAAAGCCACTTTGGTACCGGGTACCGTAAAACTCCCTCTCCGCTGCGTTAATAATATGTTATTTCTATGAGGCCATCAACTCTGCTCGTTTGTCCAGCTACTCTTCCTTGATTAAATTCAAGGGGTGGCTCTCACTGCCTGCATACATTTTCTTTCTGTACTCTATTGTTTGAGTAGCTCTCTCGCCTGCATATATTTTCTGTATTCCATTGTTTGTTTTATATTATTCTGTACTCTATTGTTTGTGTATAGCTTTCTAGCCTATTTCAACGTCGTCGCGCGATACAGCTTACAAGGTTTACAAAAAAGAGGCTTTCAGTCAAGAAGTGCGACTACTAGGCGATATAGGTTAGTAGCACCAAGAGGCCAGTCTTCCCTATATACACAATCCTCAATCAGCAACACGACTGAAAGCGATCTCCACATTCACAAAACTTTGACAGAAACACGACTGAAAGCGATCTCCACATTCACAATCCTTGATCAGCAACACGACTGAAAGCGATCTCCACAATCACAATCCTCGATCAGCAACATGACTGAAAGCGATCTCCACATTTACAATCCTCGATCAGCAACACGACTGAAAGCGAGCTCCACATTCACAAAACTTTGACAAAAATATTAAAAGAGCAACGCATACAAAAGTATCCAACTCCAATCGTACAAGGCGGTTTTTTTAATCGTACTCCCGTGAATTTTATAAATGCCAGCTTATTACATTTATTAGATCTCCACTACATGGCAAGCTCACATACATGCAAACTTATAGACACACTGCAGTTCACAACCCGCCTAAGCAGGCCCAACCCCGTGACTTACATTAAATACCGATGGACACTTCAATAGTCCATGTACAATCCACCAAACCCAGTACATATCATAGACATATGCGATACAAAAAGTGGCTGCGGACCATTACCCTGATTCAGCACAAGGAGGCACTTTGGACTGAGCATGTTTGGCAGCTTGTTTGACAAAATACAAATATTGGCCATGTATACGTTATGTACATATGGTCATACACGGTGTGCATGCGGTTCTGGCCGACAAAAAAAGCATAGAGCATCGTTGACAGGGCGGAGCTTCAGGGCAGGCATTCTCACCTTTTCAGGCAAACGGCCTCCTCCCTTGATGTGCTGCACATAAGCTGCACGGGCTGCCAAGAACAGGACAAGGGCAGGGGCGTAGATGATGGGATAAATGCGTAGGTGCACAGCCAAGCCGTACGTCACTGCCGCTCCTGTGTTGTGTGAGCACACGTGACTGTGTGTATGTGTGTGCACGTATGCGTGTGTGTAATTTGCATGTGTGCTGTAGCTGTGAAAGCGTCCGTGACTAATATTGCGCTCGGCCTCAGGAGTCTCCATGTTTTTGGTACGTGCACTTGCTACGAAGTTACAACCCAAGCGTCTATGTATTTTACGGCCTTGTCCTTGTTTCTTGCCTGTCACAGCGCCTGTCTGCAGCTGCAGAAGCATCCATAGGAGGAGCAGCACAACCAAAACATCGCACGAGCCACGCGTGGAAATGGTGAAGGTCCAGGGGTTGAACAGCCAGAGTGCGGCGGCAGCTGTGGCGGCACGTGGAGAAGCACCCTGTGTGTGCGTGTGTGCGTGTGTGCGTGTGTGCGTGCGGGTGTGTGTGCGTGCGGGTGTGTGTGTGTGTGTGTGTGTGTGTGTGTGTGTGTGTGTGTGTGTGTGTGTGTGTGTGTGTGTGTGTGTGTGTGTGTGTGTGTGTGTGTTTGTGTGTGTGTGTGTGTTTAGAAGGTGCATAGCTGGTAGGGTTGGGAAAGAGCTCTAAAGTCAAGTTTAGGTTCATACCTCAACGAGAAACACTTTTCCCAGCTGTCTACCGGCGTTTTAACACTCAGACGCAAGTGCCAAGACTAGGGTTTCTGATTTCCATGGTAAACCCAGAAATTCTGATACTCACTTCTCACCTGCAGCTTCACAATCTGAGTTATCAGCCAGCCGGCAAGCACATCCAAGGTGGAAAACAAAACCTGCATGAGGAGGATGCGAGTTTCTTGTGGAAGGCTTGTGTGCACGGACACAAGCATCCTCACAGCCGTGGCGATATTGGACGCTTTGTTTGCAGCTATTCAAACATGCCGCACCTTGCCAAAGCAGCTGGTCAGCCATATATTGGGCAGGAGGAGGTAGGCCAACAGGGGGCTGTACCGGTAAGTGCTGCGCTCGTACGGGGACCCGCCTAAGGACACAAACTGGGCTGCATCTGTGAACACCTGATAGTCAATGTCCGTGTACTTCACTTGCAGGTAGCGGTCCTGGAATTCTCCAAACAACAGCAGCCCAGCCCGCAGCAGCGCGGAGCACCACAGCAGTTTTGAGAGGGATTCCATTCTTAACTATTGGTTGTTAGATTAACCCATAAGTGCTGTACATTACATCACAATGCGCAGAGCAGTGCAGGAAGTCCTTCCTTACAAATACTGACAGCTGGTATTGACCACTGTGGACATTCGATCAAAATTATTAATTTAAAATGGGAGACGCCTTGAACACCGAAGCTCTGCCTAGATTCGGCAAAGGCAATGTGCACCTATCTGACAAGGAGCGCAGGGAGTTCGACAACATAACGTAAGTGACTTGCACTGAACATCGATATAGTAAATTTACTGCACCATCCCGCGTCCCGGGTTGACCGGGGTTTGTATATAAGCACACTCAAACACGCACACACACACACACTCACACACACAGACACACACACACTCACACTCACACGCACACACACATGCACACACATGCGTGCGCATACACACACACACATACACACACACACACACACACACACACACACACACACACACACACATACACACACACTCTCACACACACACAAACACATTCACACACACACACACACACACACACACACACACACACACACACACACACACAAACACACACACACACACACACACACACACACACAAACACACGCACACACACATGCACACACAAACACACATGCACACACGCACACATACATACACCCATACACGCGCGCACACAAACACACAAAGACACATACATGTGCTCGCACAAACAAGACATGCGTTAGCACACGCATGCACGCACACACGCACACACACACACGCACACACACACACATACGCACACATACACACACGCACACGACCAGCATGCAACGTTCTTATGCTCCGTTCTTTCTTGCTGGTCACATTCTTGCACAAGTAAGCAACATGCTAATGTGCGAATAGCACGACGTGCGTGCTTTCGCCCTATGTTCATAAAGGCGCAACGCCTAGCAGCTCCCCTTCTTTACGCACCCAAGCTTGCAATCAAAACTCTTGCTGCTTGTGACTTTCATCAATTCCTCCTGTCTCTGCTGCTCCTCCAGCGCTGACCAGATCCAGGCCACAAAGGACGTGAGCAAGCTCAGGCGCATGGTGGAGTTCTTCACGTGAGCAGCATTCGTGCAAAAGGAGGGATGGCAATAAAGATGTCAAATTGCGTGCTGAATTGGATGAAACAAAGCTGGCCAACCCTGCTGGTGTTGTGCATCTTGTGCATGGAATTGCTTGCCCTTCACAGGGAGCATGTGCGCTGCGACTCGTCTCTTGCTTTCAATACCCATGCAAGTCCAAAATGTTGTCCATCTTTCTAATCAGGAACTTACGCCTGTAGACTCTCCGTAGTGTTTTTGCTGCACAAGATGTGCGAGCCACATCAATACTACCGTACCAACCTACTAAGCACATGGGACATAACCTCCAACGTTTAGGATGCCAATTATTTTTCTTGAACATGCGCTGTCTTTCATATACACGTACGCACACACGCACACACATGCATTTACACAGAAAATACACATTCACGTACTACATACAAACGCATAAACACGCACAGACACGCAAACACATGTACACACACAGGCAAGAGGGGTTTGAGCCCACCGCTGATGCGGTGCGCAGGCGGCTCAAGGATTTGGGTGCTGCTGACCCTTTCAAGGACCCTGTGGTGGGGCAACAAGCGCAAGCAGAGCTGCAGGATATGAGGCAGAGCCTAAAGGCTTGGACGGTGCGTCCGTGTGTGTGTGTGTGTGTGTGTGTGTGTGTGTGTGTGTGTGTATGTGTGTGTGTATGGTGTGTGTATGTGTATGTGTGTGTGTGTGTGTGAGAGAGAGAGAGAGTGTGTGTGTGTGTGTTACGTGTGTGAGTTAATGTGTGTTAATGTAAACTTTTATGTGTGTCGGTGCACGCGTAATATGGCATGACATATATTCATAAACGAGCAGAGCTGCCTCTGTGGGCTTTCAGAGATTTTAAATCGAGAGGACACAGTTTCAAATCACATCCCTGAGTAGTTTAGAGATGCAAGCACACCCAGCGGTGCCTGTATACTGTATATAGGTGTGTTATGCATAGGGTTCGCCCGAATTGCACATGGGAAATCCATGTCTTGTGTATACATTGGGTATGACCGAATTACGCCGTGTTTTTGTATGTACAGTTTTGGCCAACCCTAGTTACGTACCTGTGCAGTGGTTATGTCTGTATGCGTGTGTGCTCCTATATTTGTAGGCTGGTGAGGACCACGTGCAGTGTTGTTGCCTGCAAGACCAGGACGTGTGCAGGATATGTATGTATTCATTTCCAGGGCTGGCTATCCTTGTGTCTATTCGTAGTGCACATTTCCAGAGTGCAGGCTGTGATTGACTGGATGAGTTGAGCTTGAATGAGTTCATGTTTGGGTATGTACGTGTATGCACAAGCATACAGTGAAGTGAATAAGCCTGCAAGGCTACGCGGGTAGCTCTGATTAATTTCACGCTGGCCAAAATGAATGTTTTCACACCCTTAAAGCCTCTGCCCTATCAGGGTACTCTCGGTGTGCAGTTGGAGATGGAGATGCCGTAAACACACTGTTAGCTAGTTCATACGCTTGGTTCATTGCAACGCATGACTTGCATTGCAATTGGTGTGCATCTGGCCCCTCGGAGGCGCAAGCACGCGCTCAGCAAACGAAGCCTTGACTGCCATGAACGCACGTGTGTGCGCTTATGCGTAGGGTTGGCCAGAACCATATATACGGTGTATACACGGTATTCCTGGCAGGGAAACCACCTAATATACGGTCATATACAGTTTATTTATACGGTTCTGGCCAACTTAACTTATGCGCCCCTGTGATTGTGTTGCACTGCAGTGGCTAGCATGCAGCTCTGCTTGTTCTTGCCAGAAAAAAAAGTATGCTGCTTCCCGCTCACGTGACCCTGTAGTGGTAAGCCCCCTGCGCCCTGCAGATCGCGCAACGGCGTATTCAAGCGTCCGTACGATTCTGACATGTGATATCCTGTAGGGGCGAGCACGCACCCCTGGTTGTTTTTGCACGATCACGTGTGTTGCACTCTGTAAATGTGTGAGCCCGTGGCGGCAAGTACGGCCCTGCAGATCACGTGACACTCAACATGAATGTTTCGTGTAACTGCATGATGGTGTTCTTCCTGCAGGGGCAAGCACGCATCCTTGCAAATGATGCAACTGTTTGTGTGCTTTAATAGATGAGAAAAACTTTGGAATAAAAACGAATTAGGAAAGGGTGATTATCATACAATATCATACTGAGATATTACATCTGAACAAATTGTGATGGTGATTTGAGTGACTGGATCAAAATAGGAGTGTCTACAGATTATGCAAGGTATATGGCTGTAATACATCCTGCAGGGGCAAGCTACAGATTATGCAAGGTATATGACTGTAATACATCCTGCAGGGGCAAGCACGCAGCTCTGAAGATGCCCTGGCAAAAGCAAAGCTTGAGGCCCAAAGGTAAACGCGCTGGGGCTCTTTTTTCGACATTGGCGATCTTTCATGATTCCCTTCCCTTTGCAAGCTACTTAAGAGTTATGGAGAGTTAGATTCTGTCAGGACTGTGTATGTACATTGTATGGGACTGTTCATTGAAGGTTTCATAGCTAAAGAACACCATGTATGGACACGGTATTAATACGGCTCAGCCAGTGCTGACAATAATTGATCTCCCCGTCCTAGGATAAACTGGCTTTTTGTTTGACGAAAGAGCTGCAACCTGCATTCAACCAAAAGTGCAACCGGCTTAACACAACACACATTGACACCAGCCTGCACCTAGAATGTATGATCAGGTGCAGACTGTTCAGGCTGTTCAGGGTGGACTGTGTGTGCTTTTGTGTGTGTGTGTGTGTGTGTGTGTGTGTGTGTGTGTGTGTGTGTGTGTGTGCATACTTGTTCAGGTGCAGACTGTCCGACTGTTTAGGCTAAACTGTGTATGTGCATGTTTGTGTGTGTGCATGGTTGTTCAAGTGCAGACTGTCCAGACTGTTCAGGCTGAACTGTGTGTGTGTGCGCGCATGATTGTTCAGGTGCAGACTGTCCATGGATTGTTCAGGCTGGACTGTGTGCGCATGTTTGTGTGTGTGTGCACATAAATGTTCAGGAGCAAACTGTCGAATGAAGTAAGCAACGATTTTAAACTCCTGACTTGTTTGTTGTAGTGGCGCGGAGGGCAACAAGGGGAGGGCACAAGCAGCAGTGTACCCCCCAGTGCGTCAGCCTCAGACCATCTCCGTGAAGGGGGGCAGCAGCAACGATCAGGGAGGAAAGAAGGCCAAGCCTGGAAAGCAGGTGAGGGGCGTGTGTATGCAGTTTTTGTGTGGTGTGTGTGCGGTGTGTGTGTGTGTGCGTAGTATGTGTTTGTGTGTGTATGCCTGGAAAGCAGGTGAGGGCGTGTGTATGCAGTTGTGTGTGTGTACTTCCCAGTGCGTCAGGTTCAGACCATCTCGGTTAAGGGGGGTGGGGTGGGGGGAGCAGCAATGGTCAGGGAGGGAAGAGGGCCAAGTCTGGAAAGCGAGGTGAAGGGCGTGTGTGTACACTATTGTATGTGTGTGTAAGATTAGGACAGGGAGAGAGAGAGAGAGAGAGAGAGAGAGAGAGAGAGAGAGAGAGAGAGAGAGAGAGAGAGAGAGAGAGAGAGAGCAACATTTGCGTGCAGTATATGCGTGCATGCTGCTGCTGATCACAGTACATAGTGTGTGGCTGCTAGGTAACCCTGAGCACGTAATTATGTGGTCAAAGGCAGCTACTTGGTCGTAGTTGGTGTGCAGCTCATGCCCCTGGACAATGCCTAAACAGCATCGAGCCCAAATTCATGCTGGTAGCTTGAACAGTGTCTAAACGACATTGAGTCCAAATTCATGCCGGTAGCCTGAACAGTGCCCAAAGAACATCAAGGCCAGATTTGTGCTGGTAGCCTGAACAGTGCCCAAAGAACATCAAGGCCAGATCCATGCTGGTAGCCTGAACAGTGCCTAAACAACATCGTGTCGAAGTTCATACTGATGGCCTAACAGTGCCTGAATGCCTAGACAGCATGAGTCCAAATTCATGCTGGTAGCCTGAACAGTGCCTAAACAACATTGTGTCGAAGTTCATACTGATGGCCTAACAGTGCCTGAGTGCCTAGACAGCATGAGTCCAAAATCATGCTGGTGGCCACTATGCTAAATGCGTGGCTGCATTGCTTCCTGCCCCTAAAGAATGCCAGCTATATCAGGGAAGTTGTTTTCACGCCGCCTCCATGATCTTTTCTTAGAACAGATGAGAATTTGTGCAAGCCTCACTCTTTTTGCTCACAACGTGTGTGTGTGTGTGTGTGTGTGTGCTGCTCCTGTTCCTGCCCTTTTGAAGAGTGCCAAAGACGATGACCAGTCTCAAGGGAAGGACCAGAAGGAGAAGCAAGCGACTTTTGTACCGACAGGTGGGATGAATGATCGTGAGGTGTGGCAGAGGAAACAAGGCATGCGTTTTGTCATGCAGGATGAAAGGGCATGCAAGAGAGAATAAAAAGGAGGAGCCGACAGTTGTGCTCTCTTTTAGCAAGTGTAGTATACAAGTATACGTATACCGTACCAAAATTTAATCATCCCGCACCCAAAAATATTTAGTTTTGCAAATCCGCAACCAATCCGCACCCTCTTCAATATTTATTATAATTTAATCCGCAGGCCATTTTTAAGCCATTCTCACCAATTTAGGCCATTTTCACCAATCCGCAGGCCTAAAATTATTTATTTAATTCTCTGTCCGCACTTAGCCGCACCCCTCAAAAACATTATTTTTGCGGGGTGATATAATTTTGGTACGGTATGTGCACAGGGTTCGTTTACTAACACGCACCGTTGTCCACCTGGTTTGACTTAGGATTTTGGCTGCTCCCGCCTTGACATTTACGGTATACACACCCATGAGTGTTTTTTACGTTTTCTTTTCATCCAGCAAGTTCCCTCTGATTTGGCATTGTGCCTCCAGATGGAGCCACCTCAAGAGTGTGTGTGTGTGTGTGTGTGACTGAGCAACTAGGTTTCAGCGCCAGGCTCCAATACCTAACCTAATCATACAGCGAAGAGGACGCCGAAATAGTATAAACAAAGGTTTCTTAGGTCAGGTGTCCGCCGCCTATTCTTTTCTGCGCAGCTCCTGAAAAGTGCAATCGTTCAAGCGTTCAGGTTATCACTACAGCTGTGTTTGGCTCCTTTCTCACTTTTGTTGTGCATCTCTTTTCGTCACCTTTTTTTAATTTCTGCTGTGCACCTCTTCCTCCTACGGCGCAGCGCCTGGGGGTGTGCAAGGAGCAGCGCTCACACAGCACCTCATCGATGTGAACCAGCAGCTCTCGGAAAAGGAGCGAGAGTGGCACGCGGAGCAGGAGAAAGTGAAGGGCAACGACCACTTCAGGTGTGGATTTATGTTTTATGTGCGCTTGAGTGTGGGTAAATGAGTGAGTGTGGGTGTGGGTGTGGGTGTGGGTGCGTAAACACATCATAGGTGTAATGGTTTGCTTGTGCATTGTTGTGCTTATCGAGGTGCCTTCAAATTCCAACCGAACGACTGTGTTGGAGGCACAAACAAACGCACACTCACAATACGCACAATCTCACCTGCACACACACAGGGCCAAAGAGTACACGGAGGCCATTGAGCGCTACACCATCAGCTTAGGCTACCGTCCAGGAAATGCCGCCCTGCACGCAAATCGTGCGGCTACCTACATCAAGCTCAAGGTGGGCGTGAGGTCAAACGCTGCTCGCATGTGCAGGGGGTGTAATGTGATTAGTTGACCTGGCTCGAACGCTTGCACACTCACACACTCACACATATACCAACATACAGGCACATGCACACAGGTATGGGATGGTGTGACAATGCGCTGTGACTTGCTATTGGCTCGGTCAATCTCGTACTGGACACGCGTGCGTATACACACACACGTACACGCACACACACGCACACACAAACACACACAGACACACACACACACACGCACGCACAGATGTGGGATGCTGCAGAGGTGGACTGTGACAACACGCTGGCGGTGGACCCTAACCACTTAAAGGCCATGATCCGTAGGGCAGCAGCTCGGCTGGAGCTCAACAAAGCAGAGGCTGCGTTGCAGGTATGTGCGCATACTGCGTGGTGCGCTCTTGTGGGTGTGCTCTTGTGTGCAGTTGTGTGCGTGTGTTTGTGTTGCAGCTACGTTTATTGGGTATTACAGGTATGCGTGGACTGCTTGCTGCAGCACGGGTGTGCTTACATGTAAGTGTGTGTATGTGTATGTGTGTGTACGTGTGCGTGAGTGAGTGAGTGTGTTTGCTTGCGTGTTGCAAGTTTGTATATTGGGAATGACAGGTATTTGTGCTGTGTGTTTTGGGTACATTTTTGTACGTGTTTGTGATTGTACAAATTGTATATTCAACTTTGGTAACTATGGGTGTAATGGTTTGGAGTTGTAGCACATAGTTACAAGGCTGAGGTTCAGCCAAACTCCACAGCGCACGTATGTGTTATTCATGTCAAAATGTGTGCCCAATTCATTGTGTAGACAAGGAGTTTAATTCAACACTTCTACAGAGGTCCGTGTTTCATAGATCAAACGCCGACTTTCTGTCCTCCTCCCCTCTCCCCCCCTGCTTCTCTTTCACATCGAGAGAACGTGCACACGTTCACATATGCACATGCGCACATGTGGCAATAAAAACACAAGCAAAGGTATGCACCATGCACCATTTGCTCACACACAAATTGGCTGCA
>Ga0307947_1000958_pt1:20000-22040 | contig 22040 bp, 25 predicted proteins | sample OrgLakmetagen232_FD_201840 | JGI IMG/M metagenome (GOLD analysis project Ga0307947, IMG submission 201840) | Saline water microbial communities from Organic Lake, Antarctica - #232 | ecosystem: Environmental > Aquatic > Non-marine Saline and Alkaline > Saline | place: Antarctica...
CCAACCCTACGGATGTGTAATGTACTTGCTTGCACACACACATACACACACATACACACGCATGCACGCACGCACACATACACACATACACACACACACATACACATGCACGCACGCACGCAAACACACACGCACACACACACACACACACACACAACACACACACACACACATAACACACACGCACGCACACACACGTACACACACTCACACACGCAGGCTGCAAACACAAATTGACGTTAGGTACTGTGACGGCACCAGCTCATTGCTGAAAACTTTATATGTTCTTTTGTAACCGCATGTGTCTCCTACACACAGGTGCCCAACCAGCCCATCTTGGCTGACAAAGCAAGCCTCCGGCGTATGAAAGACTCTGAAGTCATGGTGCGGAGCTGGCCCAATGCACACATTCCTTACCAGTTTTTCCGGGTGATGGACCAAGAGGTGCCGCTGGCTGTGGGCGCGTGCGGACACTTTTACGAGCAGGACGAGTACGAAATGGTGAGTGGCGTCGTCCGTGGTGCAGTGGTGCAGGTGTGGCTGGGGGTGTTGTCTTTTGGGCAGGACGAGTACGAAATGGTGAGTGGCGTCGTCCGCGGTGCAGTGGTGCAGGTGTGGCTGGGGGTCTCTTCTTTTGGGCAGGACGAGTACAAAATGGTGAGTGGCGTCGTCCGTGGTGCAGTGGTGCAGGTGTGGCTGGGTGCTGTCTTTTGGGCAGGACGAGTACAAAATGGTGAGTGGCTTTTTCTTGATCATGACCGCACACACGGGCGCCTTCTTGAATGGCGTCGTCTATGGTGCAGGTGTGGCTGGGTCTTCTCTTTTAGGCAGGACGAGTACGAGATTGGAAGCAATGGATCCTTCTGATCTCTGAAGATCTCTTTGCTGCAACACGACTATGGCTGTGTAGGCAGCTGAAGGCTGCTGCAGCACAAGCGTGTCTGAGTTGATAGCCGGAGATATGTGCAGCAGGGTTATGACCATGTGAAGGTTTTTTTTAGGTGTGCAAGGATGTGTGTGTGTGTGTGCGTGTGTGTGTGTGTGTGTGTGTGTTGGATTGAGCTCTTTGGATCTGTGGGGTCCCTCCTTGTAGACTCTTGTTGTTAAGGGTGCTCCTTGAAGGCCTGTTTCTGGATCAAATGAGATTGTTTGTAGGTCCTCGCTCGGGGGGTCCTTGAAGTGCTATTCCTGGATCGATCGATTTTTCTGTAGGATTTTGCCAGGTTGGAACTTAATCTCACAAAAAGAGGGTACGAGGAAATAGCGCAGACAGTGTTGCGTCATTTCACTGGTACAGGCTGGGAGCGCATTTTATAACATCAATAATCTAAGAACAGTTGTTGCATGTGAGCAGTGCCACGTGCGCATCAAAAATTCTCCACCACTGCAGGAGGCTGCGGAAAGCATGACTTTTGGACGACACGTGTCAAATCAATTAAATTTTATATATTTGAAATACTGGCGTCGAGAGCTACCAATTGGTATGTATATGGGTCCAATCGGAGGGGGGGTGGTCTGGGGGAGTCCAGAGTTTTTTGGACCCCCCCTCCAAAAATTTACTGGATCACTCCTACGAAATATAAATATTTCATCGGATTCCTCAGCTCAAGCCCGGTCGATTGGCACCTTTTTTGAGTAATTTGGGTAAAAGGGGGGGTCTGTGGACATGTCCAAAAGTCGGGTGCAGGCCGCGGGGTGAGTCAAGCCAAAGAAGCAGCAATCAAACCCAAACTTACAGGATTGTGCCAGCAAGAGGTGGTCAGTGGAATTCTGAAGAAATAGAAGCAATGTGGGACTATGCAAGCCAGTTATGGGTGCCTAGTAGGTCACGTGTGCATGGGTGTCCGTATCTCAGTTTTTGCCCCATAACTCTGCAACACTTCAATTTCAGGTCTTTATGAGTATGCAAATGGATCCCTGCTTTTAAGCGGAGCGGATTGGTACATTTTTTGTTTGGTTGGGGGCATTGGAAGGGGGGTTGGGGGGGGGGGGTCCCACAGGGGTGTCCACCCCAAAAAGCATACGTTTTGCAGGAGGCCC
>Ga0307947_1000959_pt1 | contig 22027 bp, 22 predicted proteins | sample OrgLakmetagen232_FD_201840 | JGI IMG/M metagenome (GOLD analysis project Ga0307947, IMG submission 201840) | Saline water microbial communities from Organic Lake, Antarctica - #232 | ecosystem: Environmental > Aquatic > Non-marine Saline and Alkaline > Saline | place: Antarctica: Organic Lake...
TGCTTGCCCCTCCCCTTGCTGTGTGCAGGGTGATGGATGCAGCACTGCAGCTTGTCTCTAAGGACACCCACTCATATTTCCACACAGGCACACACACACACACAGGCGTGCTTGCCCCTCCCCTTGCTGTGTGCAGGGTGGTGGATGCAGCACTGCAGCTTGTCTCTAAGGACACCCACTCATAATGCCACACAGGCACACACAGGCGCGCTTGCCCCTCCCCTTGCTGTGTGCAGGGTGATGGATGCAGCACTGCAGCTGATCTCTAAGGACACGAGGGTGCAACTACTGAAGACCGCCATAAGCTGGAAGGAAGGGGGGGCAGAGGCCAAGGGTTTGGAGCAAGTGGAGGCGACTGAGGCAGCTAAGGTAGCTTCAACAGGTGTGAGAACTTGCACGAAGGAAAGATGTTTGCACCTAGCATGCTTTGAGCAATTCTTTTTCCTGGTAATGCCAGATTAACAATCCAGATGCTCTAGAGACACAGGTGATGTGGGTGCTCCATAGGTGGTATGTAACGGATATATGCTTGAGACAATGAGGAGGAGGTTGAGGAGGAGGAGGAGGAGGAGGAGGAGGAGGAGGCTACTGTTTGCTGGTGTCCCGTCTGATTGCCTAAAACAATGCTACGAAACAATGATGGAAATCGATGACGGTGATGGTGATGATGACGATGCAAACAACATGCTGCTGACCCTGTGCATAAACAAGTAGACTTGACAGCATTGTCACTCAACTCATCTGTACCCCCTTTCTTGGCCACCCTTTCTTGGCCACCCTGTACCCCCTTTCTTGGTCCCCCTTTCTTGGCCACCCTGTACCCCCTTTCTTGGCCACCCTGTACCCCCTTTTTTGGCCACGGACCCAATGATAGGGGGGGGCTCTGTGCTTTGTAAATAAAGAAAGCAACGGATGTCGCAAGCATGTCGTCGATTGGCCTGTGTATCTTACTTGTCCATACACTACTTGGGTGTTTTGTTTTATAAGTCGTGCGGTGCTGATAGTGAGAGAACATGGCCATAGTGCCGCGGCCTTGCACGCATGCGTGCCTCAGATCTTTTAGCATGTAGCTCGTAACGTCAGATAAAAATTAGAATTGCTGCGCAGGAAGTGAAGAGCTACCCCTACACATTACACTTTTATTTTAAGGGGAAAGGAGCCATTTCAATTGTAACACGTGCACTTCGTGAATGTGTAAATCGCTTGGCGGCTGCAGGTGGTGACGTTGGGGGCAACGAGGCTGGAAGCGCAACCATTGACGTGGCAGCTGAGGAAGAAAACGACCCGGAGGTCGTTCTCATGCGTGTGAGTGTGTTGAGGTCATGTGTGTTTTTTGCAGGGTTGTTCAGTTCGATTTTTTGGGAACAAGGGTTTGATAAGGTTTGTGAAAGTTCTAGAACCCTCAAACTGTTTGAGCAGTTCGATGTGCAATTTCGAAAATGGAGGAATTTGCTGGTTCCTGAGGTCATACTCGCCCAAAACATGTTTGATTTGTCTTAAATACATATAATATATCATATTTTATCCGTACACAAAAAACTAGAACGTTTGAAGGCTTTTTCCTGCATTTTTGACTACAATTGTGGACTCAGAAATTCGAAAAAAGGGCATAAAGTTCGACTAACTTTTAAAAGCTCTCGAACGGCATTTAAAGGGTTCGTTAAAATGCGTGAAAGTTCACGAACCTGGGCTTTTGACCGAACCTCGAACTGAACAACCCTGGTTTTTGGAGTCCAAGAAATGGCATTGTCTGAAGGTGTGAAGTGTATTATCGACGTGGCAGCTGAGGAAGAAAACGACCCAGAGGTCGCTCTCATGCGTGTGAGTGTGTTGTGGTTGTGTGCTCATGCATTTGCCAATACGTTTGCTTCTTTCTCAAGGTGCGAAGCGTGAGCATTGGCATAGGCGTGGAAGAGAGGAGGGAAGAGGATGACCCATTAAAATCACTTCTGATTTTGGGGTGTGATATATCCTGAGCTGTCTGCGCCCGTCTGACTGTTTTATCAACTGTAGTCTGACTCTTTTATCAACCTTAGTCTCCTTAATCAACCTTAGTCCTATCAACCTTAGTCTCCTTAATCAACTGTAGTCTGACTCTTTCATCAACTGATCGTCTCCTTATTCAACTGTAATCCTATCAACCTTAGTCCTCTTCTGAAAAACTAGTTTAACTCTTTCATCATCTGTATGTCTCCTTAAGATCGCGAAATACGACGACATGCACTGCAGGAGCTGCTGTCAGAGCTGCCATCTGGAGTGGATGCCGACAGCATGGTGGCCACAACCTCGCAGCTCATTGATGACATGGAGGAGCAGCGAGTCATTGCAGACAGGTTTGTGTATTTGTGTGTGCTGTGTGTGTGAGTGCTGTGTGTCTATATGGTGGCCACAACCTCGCAGCTCATTGATGACATGGAGGAGCAGCAAATCATCGCCGACAGGTGTGTGTGCGTGTGCGTGTGTGTGTGTGTGCTGTGTGTGTGAGTGCTGTGTGACGGCACTTACACACACATGGTAGCCACAACCTCGCAGCTCATAGATGACATGGAGTCGCAGCAATTCACCGCAGACAGGCGTGTTTGTGTGTGCGTGTTTGCTTGCTTGTTGCCTTTTTTGTGTGTGTGTCAAAGTGGCCAGGCCTTGTTCTGAACATGGACAGGGTTGGCCAGAACGATACATACATACGTATGTACAATGCATGTATGGTGCATTTACGGTGCATTTACAGCATTTTTGGCGGGGACATTACCGTTCATAGTTCATACGGTGTACATATACGTAGGGTGGGCCAGAACCACATATACGTGTATACGGTGTACATACGGTATTTTTAGCAAGGAAATCACCGTGCATACGGTCCTATACGGTGTGTATATACGGTTATGGCCAACCCTACGTGTACGGTGTACATATACGGTTCTGGCCAACCCTGAACGTGGAGTACAGGTTGCTGCTGATTGTTTTGTGTGAGGGGGTATGAGGATGGGGGGTGGGGTTGGGGTTGGGGATGTGCATGTGCTACAAAGCAAGAGGCTACATCAGGCCTTCCGCCTTGTTAAAGATGCTCACACAGACCCCCACACACACATGCACACACACATGCTCGCACGTGTGCATGCACCTGCATGCACCTGCACGCATGACATGCACGCACACACACACACATGCTCGCACATGTGCATGCACCTGCATGCACCTGCACGCATGACACGCATGCGCACACACACATACACACACACATGCTCGCACATGCGCATGCACCTGCATGCACCTGCACGCATGACACGCACGCACACACCTGCACACACACTGCTCTTGCGTGTGTGTACACTTGTCACGATGCAGGAGCCTGCTTGCACGCATGTGCCTGGTTCGAGAGGAGGTGCGATGGCTCGACCAAGAGCAGAACTTCACCAGCAGCAGCAGCAATAGTGGCGAGGATGGAGGCAGCAGCTCGGGCAAGCAGCGTGTATCGGCGGCATACTTTGCACGCACAAACGTACCCCAGCGGTGCATAACGTACTTGAAGGTGGGGCATTGTGGCTGGTTGGCGGGCTGGGTTCCTGACTTTTCTGTTGGCAGGTGCCCACTCCAGAGTCTGTCTGTGTGTGGCTTCCGCAGAACCTCGCCTGGCATCTTAGAAGCAGGAGAATGAGGATGTGAACGAGTGCGTGTCTGCATTGCTTGTGTGTGGGTGTAGACGTGTTTGTGGCTTTGTTTTCATGTCACATGACACAGTCACACTCGACGTATTGTGTGTGCACCCAGTCTCACTCGACAAGAGGCTGGCACATTTCTTGTCATGTGTGACTGGGTGCATATGTCATGTCATGTGTCATGTGTGACTGGGTGCACACACACACAGCAATGAACCAGCACACACAGCAATGAACCGGCAAAACACACACATGCTTGCGCACACACACATACCCACTCACAACATGCATACACACATGCACACACACACAAACACCCACACATACAACCATTCCAGGAGCTGATAGTTCAGAATGACCCAGCACAGCGAGTTGCGCTTTTGAGTCGTGCGTTTGTTGAGGATTGGGACGGCTCTAACGCCCCCTCAGGAAACAAGGGCCAAGAACAGCTTGACACTGCACAGCAGAGGTGCGCGTGGAGTGTGTGTGCATGTGTGTGTGAATGGAAGCGTGTAAATTTGCACGTATTTGTTTGCACTTTGGGGCTGCACCAGAGCGTGTGTTTCTGTGTGTGAAAGTTCGCACTTTGAAATTGTTCTGAGGGGGCGCGTGCTTGCATGTATGTCTGCACTTTGTTTGCGTGTAGAAGCTTCCACTTTGGGAATGCATAAGTGAGGTGCCTGAGTGCATGTGTGTAATGTTTGCACGCTTGAGCATGTGTGTATTGTTTGCACGCATGTGTGTATTGTTTGCACGCATGTGTGTATTGTTTGCACGCATGAGCATGTGTGTATTGTTTGCACGCATGAGCATGTGTGTATTGTTTGCACGCATGTGTGTATTGTTTGCACGCATGAGCATGCATCCTAGACCATGAGCATGCATCCTAGAGAGTGCATGTGTGTATTGTTTGCACGCATGAGCATGCATCCTAAACTTGTGTCTAAGGAGTGGCAGCATTTCAGTTCCAAGTTCGATGTGTAAAAGTTGGAAAGCCAAGCTGTTGCGGCAGGAACGAACGCGATCAAATGCTTGTAAGTGAAATGTAACAAGCGGCATACTTTCAGCCCCCTCTTGTCCTGATGTTATGTGTCCCTGCTAAAATGAGAGTAATAATAAGCATACAGGGCGCTGCGTGTACTCATCCCCCCTGCACATTCCAGTAGGATATTTGTAGGTCCGCTCGCAGAACGGAGGACGCGTAATTTGCGTGCGCATTACGCGCTCGGAGTTTGCGTACGCCAATTACGACTCTCCTCCTCCCTCTTGTCCTGATGTTATGTATCCCTGCTGAAAGAGAGTACCAGTAACCATGCAGGGCACTGCGTGCACCCATCCCCCCTGCACACACGAAATGGAAGCCCATGAGGCTGTATGGCGTGTCACAGTGCTATAAGGAAATAAAGACTAAATGGGGCAAGGGAACCCTGAAGCGTGCTTCCCAAGCTCGCTTTTGAATTGTGTTTATAAAGTGTGCTTTTAAAGCGTGCTTTCCAACGACAAAATGTCCCTCCCTGAAGCGTGCTTCCCAAGCACGCTTTTGAAATGTGCTTCTGAAGTGTGCTTCCAAGGCATGCTTCCAAAGCTTGCTGAACACGTGTCTGTTCCACCCAGGTGCAAAACGCGAACACACACAACTGAACAGTCCTTTTAAACAAAAAGTCATTTGCTGCTTGAGTTTAAATGCTGCAGAGCATCACCTGCTCTGCCCCACGTAGAAAGGCAGACACACACACACACACACACACACACACACACGTTCAAGCACGTTCACAAAATTCGTAACAACACTCATGTTGCACGTTCTGCCATGCTGCAGCTGGAAAGCTGTGCCAGAGAACAAAAGGCCAGGCATACAAATCTGATAACATCCCTAAATATGAGTTCTGCTGCGCTGCAGTTCAGGAGCTGTGCCAGAGTACATCCGACCCGGCCGCTTCTTGACTACACTGCATGCCATGGAAAATCAGGTGTGTGTATGTGTGTGCATGTCTGTGTGTGTGTGTGTGTGTGTGTGTGTGTGTGCTCATGTGCGTTTGTGCGTGTGTGTATGTGTGTATGCATGCAAGTGTGTGTGTCTTCTAGCATGCAACTTTTCCCTAGTTTTAGTTAACCGGAGTCCTTAACTGCATTGTATGAGTGTGACAGTGTATATGAGTGTGACAGCCTTTTTTGGGTTGATTGGGCCTGATAACGGTTACAAATCGTATGTAGGTTGGCCAGAACCATACATATACAGTGAAAATACGGATTTTTTTGGCAGGGAAATCACCAAATATACGGTCATATACGGGGTATATATACAATCCTGGCCAACCTTCATCATATGTGTACACACAAAAATGCAAAATTACCCTTTGTTTTGTAGACTGATTCATCAGGGGCGCTACAGCCACTCACACACACGCACAAACGCACACAAACACGCATACACACACACACACACACAGCACACACACACACATGCATGCGTACACATACCGACGCCCAAACACACGCAGCACGCGCAAACAGGCATATGCGTACACACACTGTACACACACTCACGCACAAGCACACACTCACACACACACATGCATGCGTACACATACGGACGCCCAAACACACGCAGCACGCGCAAACAGGCATATGCGTACACACACTGTACACACACTCACGCACAAGCACACACTCACACACACACTCTCACACACACACATACACAAACACACACACACACACACACACTTTTACACACATTCAGTTTCTAGAGGCTGAGAATCAAGGCACAGGGCCTGCTGCCTCCCAAGACCCTGGCCAGCGCTTCAAAATCATGAAACGGTTGTCTGACATTCACTTAGAGACGGTGGGGGTGCTGGATAAGGTGCAGAGAGGTAAGCATCTGCTGAGTTTCTACACTGCAGCAGATCACACGTACATCAGCCTGCACGGTTGTTGTGTATAATGGTTACGCATAACAGAATGGCAGCATGAGCCATTGCACTGCAGCAGAGCACGTGCATCAGCCTGCACAATTGCAAATAGTAAGGGTTGGCCAGGATCACACACATATATATATATACACGTGTACATTTACGGTATGATTTGCAGGAATTTCATATAAATTTGGGTCGTATATGGCGTACATATGCAATTGTGGCCTGCCCTACCTGTGTATGTAATGGTTACAGATCACAGAAAGGCAGCATGACCCACTGTACTGCAGCAGTGCGGTACGTCCACGTACACAACTGCTTTTCTCATCTAGCAATTACTTATGTGCAGGGCTGTCCAGAACCACAAAAGTCATATACGGTCGTTTATGACATTTTTAGTTTTTTCAGCAAATTTTTGGTGTGTCTATGGAATACGGTGCATACGTATTATTACGGTTTATACGCCGCCGTTTATATACATATACAGGCATCCCATATACGGTCCTGGCCAATCCTACAACTGTGCTTTGATCTGTGTTCCTTTCATCTTCGTAATATTTGTGGCCATCTGAACAATATCCTGAGGGCTTCCGCAACACAACACTTGGGTGGTGTAGAACACAAAACACTATCCTTTCCTATTCCATGCCGGTGGTGTTTACACTATCTGCGGTGTTTACAATATCTGCGGTGTATACACTATCTGCTTCTTTTTCTTTTGAGGGATGCCGCAACACAACCTCCCTCAAGTGTGACAGATTAATGTCATCCCTTTGTGGTCATTTCGTTTTTATTTTCCTTCAATCCATCCCTCACAAAGTGCATTTCAATGCACTTGCAAACTCATTTCCGGGGACCTTTACTTTTCCAATGCTGTGCAGTTCTGCATGCGCAAATGTGTGCACAGGTGCGGTTGGCGTGTATGTGGTGAATATGCGTACTAATTTTATGATTTAGAAGTGGTTTCCCCATGAGAGGGCAATGTCACTTTGCACTGATTTCTTCTTTTGCCGCTGATATCACACACAGGGGAACTGACTGCAGCTCCTGCAAGCAAGCCAAAGGCAGGGAAACGTTGATCCGTTAATGTTTATTTTGAAGGACTGGTGGCCTATTCGTTTACAAACAAGCACTTTCCACAATTGATAAAAGAAGACCGCTTATCAGCTCGGCAGAGAGACCGTGCTACTTTACTATATCTGTTGTTTTCCGTCCAAGTCCCCAGTAAGCACGCCTAATATGAAGACGCAAAAAAAGTGTATCGGACAAGATCACAAATCAAAGAATTTAGTTGCATCTCCCAATAGATCACCAGTAGTGTTTGCACTGCTTGTGTCCTCTTTTCTTCTCCTGTTTCTTGCACTGACAAAATACCCCAAGCGAAACGCACACAGTTGGAGCAGACCATAACAGGAGCACAATTGTCACCTTACGTCCTGCCTCTCAGCTTCTTAGAAAAGCCCAACTCAAAAATGGAAATCGCTTTCTAAAGTAGAAGTAGTTTGTAGCAGAAGATGGAGTTTGTTGTTTCCTTATGTAAAAAAGCATACGATTTTTACAAGATTTACAAACAGGCCTTCAGTCAAGAAGTGCGACTGCTAGCCTAAAAAGCATACAAATTATGGGACCCTGTCATGCTGAGAGTGACATGTTGGTGCAGCTGCGTTTTTTGAAGGGGAACTCTTTCTTCTCTTGGGTTGTGTTGGAGGTGGTTTTGGCGCACCAGTCATCGCAATGGATTAGCTGCTTGTATCCTTGCTAACTCTTAGCTTCCCTAGTCTTTATGTTGAGTGCCTCGTGATGGTGTAGCTAAACGTGCCCCTGACCCATTGCCTTTCCTCCTTACTAGCCACTAGCCCTGTCTTCCTAAACCTTGTTTTTACGTAGGCGCCAAAGTACGCAGGCTTTCCTTCCTTCTTTCTTTTCCCGTGCTTGACCTTCTCGTACCTATACGTTTTGCCCTTCTTCTCATCAACCTGGTCGCCCCCCTACTTTTTTTTATTTCTTCTAGCCTGCCTCCCTTGCTCCCTTTATTATCCATCAACTTTCGGTTCGATTCAACCTCGTAGCAGGGAGTTTGCTATGCATCTCCCCTTGACCTATGTAACAACATATGAAATATCAAACAGCTAGTAATTACCGTCAAGTAATCATTACTATGGTTCATGGTACAATGGGGGGTGACCTTCAGTCAGGTAGTTTGGCTGATCGGCTGCTGACTGGTCTCGGCCAGCCACAAATAAATCCATAAGCTCAGAAAGAAAAAGAAAAGTCTATTGTTCTGCTGAGAAAGGAAATCATGAACAAGTTGGTTGTTGACCTGTTGCAGCAAAAAGGGTTGGGCTGCTGAAAAGTCCTTAAAAAAAGGTGAAAACAGAAAGGAAAAGTGTTTCCTCAGCTCACAAACTCGATGGTCTTGGCAAATTAAAAGAGCATGCACCTCGTTCTGAACATGTTCATCTTCCTCAGGACATTGGTCACATACGCAAGAACCATCTTCATGCCACGCTGCTGCCTCAACTTTCAAAGTATGCGCACGCAAGCGGAATCTACTAATATTGCGCATAACAAGTTTGGACAGATCAAGATGGAGATACCGTGGTACATTAATCGGCATACGCTCATTTCTAGAACAAGGGACGGCAAACCAAGAATGATAGGTGGCCAGTTTGTTGTTGTGTGTGTTGGGGTCCACCAGCTCAGCGTCTCTCCAAACACCTGTCATCCTATGCTTCAAATCTGCAGTAAACTCTTGCATGGGAGTAGCATGCCCAGGTTGAACAGCTCGTACATACAACTCACACCCACGCAGTCCCTGAAAAGCGCTCAGCAATTGAGCTGTCCAGCAGGCACTTGAACGAGGCTGTAAATTGAGATCATCAAGTAATCATTACTGTCATTTAATCCAACGAAAAGCCCCCAGAGGATAGCAGTCTAAACCAGTGACCACGCAGGCAGCTAAACTTTCTCCATATTTTTTCGACCTTTTTGTTGCAATCACTTCAGGTAACCCAGTGACCACTTAGGTATCAGGTATCGAAAGTTTCTTCCGCCACAGAAGCGAAATTAAATTGACAGAGATCAGGAGGTTGCAGGATTGCTTGACACAGGACACTGGTGAGGGATGTTTCTAAAACTTTTGAAAAGAGCACCTCTGGTATGGACAAGGAAAAGAAGCATAATTGACAGGGTGCACATAGAGCTTGAGGGCGAGCTTCAGTTACCTTTGCAATTAGTGAACCAGTTTTATAAAAAGCTAAAACATTTTCAGATTGTTGGTGTAGTAGAGGGGCCCCTCCTTTTAAAGGAAAACTCCTCTCAGTCCTGCTTGTTTACACAGTCCCCGATTTCAGACTTTCTAGCAAACGTTGAGTGCAGGAAGTTTGAACAATAGGTAACATTTACAAAACCAGGAGCACCTACATACATCCGAGGCAAATATGTGCATCAAAAAACACAATGGGAACATCAATAAGACCATGCGAAGGACAAGTGAGTATGTGGTGTGCGTGTTTCAATGAAGATATTAAGGTAAAAACAAAAACTGCGTTTGGCTTTTTAAGCCCTTTAAGGAATGCACGCATGTCAGTCTAGATAAGTCATACAACTTCTTTGGTGGTGACATTTTATTGACAATACACAAAAAGTTCTAATACAACAACGGCTTGCACGATTTCATTCTTCCACAGAGCTGCCTGCAGGCAATTTCGACACTAAGGGCACTTCACCCTTATATAACTTCTGCAACGTTTATACATGCTACCACAAGGAAGCAAGCATAACCATTTGATGATCAATTATGGTAATCCTGGAATTTAAAGCATACGTGCGTGTATTTCAACTGCACACCATGCAAAAATCCGATGAATCATGCCTTGTTCAAAAAAAGGGTGTGTCAAGTAAGACTTATGCTGTAATATGCAAGGCTTTGGCACAGAAAGGAAAACATGCTGCTTTAAGATCTACACCATGGACATGCATGCATTTGCGTGATCCACAAAACTGCCAACGTACAGAATGATTTGCTGCTTTGAGATCAGCACCATGGACATATGTGCATTTGTGTGATCCACAATACTGCCAACGTACAGAAATTCTTGTTGCTTTCATATCTGCACCATGGACATATGTGCATTTGCATGACCCACACTACCCATCTTGCAGCTGCCTTGCTGCATCTTGAAGAAGCCCCTGTAATAAGAACATGCCATGGTGTGCAAACAGCAGGTCCAAGTCCTCCATAAGCTGCAGGAGCAGCACGGCGTCTTTTCCGACGAGGACTTTTGAGCTGTAACTTCCTGTGTTTAGTCAGGGTGCAGCATAGTACACATATAAGTGCACACAATACACATATAAGTGCGTCTCTAAAAGCTCCATATGTAAAGGCTTCTGCGCTGATTGCTGACACCAGCGCATTCTTTTTCCTTTTTCGTAAGAATTATATATTACATGCATTATACAATTATTATAACTGCATGGACGATCTCAAATATTTAAACCCCTGGTGTCTTCTGGTGTGTACCAGAGGTGCAGAGAGAAATAGCTGAGCTCTCATCCTTACACAAAAACATGCAGTGTCGAGGACTCAGTTTCTTAGCGACGTGCAAATGCCTCCACTACCAGCTAAGAGCAAAGCACATCCTTTTACGCACCAGGGGAAGACGGTTCATCCACGTTAGGGTCGATGCAATGGGGCTGCGCGGAGCCTGTGGCTGCAGCAATTGCCCTGGGCGAGATGAAGCACATACTTTAGGGCATCAGTGCGACATAAGGCACATACTGTAGGGCATCAGTGCGACATAAGGCACATACTTTGGGGCATCAGTGCGACATAAGGGAGTCGAAGTGCGTTCTAAGCAGCATTGAGTTGAGAGGGAGTGCATCAGTTTATTTGTGTGAGAGGAGTTAGAAGTGAAGCGCTGTACAAAGAAAGGGAACACAGTGCAAAAAGAGGGAGTGCACCAGTATATTTGTGTCAGAGGAGTTTGAAGTAAAGCGCTGTACAAAGTGCGCGGAGCTACTGTGGCTTATGCGTTCTGGTCCATCTGGTACTTTTTATAATTTCATCTGGTTCAATTGTTCTGACCATTCACGCGCACACGCACATGACCAAATGAAACAACCGTCCAGCCCGGCACCTGACCCATTGAGTGCACGGCTGCCTATTGAGGCACCAAACGTTTTTTGACCCAACCTGGAAGTCATGCATCGTTCTGCCACGTCAAGTATGTAGCCCAGGTCCATGCATAACGGCGCCAAGCGTGACGAGTAAACGGACGCCACCATACAGCGGCTGCATTGAAAAAAGGTGGAGGGGTTAATGAAAAGGTTGTGCTAATTACAAATTTGGTGCAGGGTTGTGGCAGCTGAAAAAAAGGTAAAAAAAGAAAAAACTACGCAGGCAGTGGAAACCAAGTGTGGCAGCTGCCAAAAGCTGTGTGAACCTTGGGGGACAAAAAAACAGTTTGCATCCATCATTTCTAGCCTGCCAAAAAGTTGTGATGGCAGGAGGCCTATAATTGCATAAAAGGCTTGAGTCAGAACAGCTGTCTATTGTCTTTGGTGTAGCTGGATCAATGCAGATCAAACGCACCTGCATCCGTACACGAGCACACGTTTAGGGGCGGCAACCACACCAGCGCTAGGGTTGTGCTGTTCATCCAGGAGACTCTGCAGCTGTGCCACTGGAGGTGCTGGGGCAGAGATGCTGCTCAACAGAGGCAGAACGGACAGCAGAGCTCTCTTCCTGTGGTCCATCAGTGAACAACATGCACAGAGATTTCACCAGCGCCTGAAGTCCCTTTCTCAACAACTCAGGTGGTGAAGGAGGTTAACAGGAAAGGAGCTGCTTTCATACAGACGAGGCAACCTTGTAGAAATGTGGACATCAGATAAATTGAATGTTCTGCCTGTGCATTCTTTCCTTTTGTCGCTATTACCAGATGAGAAAATGGACATTGTTACTGCTTGATGCTTGATACAGACCAGTGGGCCCCAAACAGTGGAGATTGTGCTGTGCTGCGTCTCTGTTCCTTCTCTGAGGCTACTAGGGAGGCCCAATCAGGCATTAGCAAGTATGATCGACAAAGTGTCAGCAAGTTCGATAAACAAGGTATCAAGTATGATGAACGCAATTACTCGTTGCCTCGAGTGCCTGTGTTGTTTACAAAGCATTCAGGACTTAAGGAGAGTTAAACGCAATCGATATAAAGAAACGTTTGATAATGTGTGGAGGTTGTGTGCCTAATTTCTGTACTTCACGCATTGCTATGGTCTGTGTACTGCTCAGCACATCTTTTAGCTTGCAGCACTCTATCTGTCTGTGCTGATCTTCTTCTTCTGTCTTCATAAAATGAATCATATGCACAGGTCATGCACCTAAAGTACTTGCCTATGCACGTGAAGAACTTGCCTACGCCTCTGCATGTGCTTTTGGAGTTTTGTTAATTTCTCTAGCCTCCAGTCTGAATTTAGCCTTCCTTACTTGCAATAACGTCTTACTAACTAAATCAAGCATTTCTATATGTTTTGCTCAACTCACCACTTGCGCACTTTGCTGCAAAGCTACGCGCACCTGCACACATCTCCCCCTGCTTCAAAACCTGCATGGAAGTTAGGAATGTGGTCTGAGCTCTGAGGCTCAGCTGCTTGAACTGCAGCGCCCTGCACAGAGGGCGGGGCACTTGGGGGAGCTACGATCTTTGGTGTCACGGGAGGGATACTGCTCAAAAGCTGCTGCTGTGCTTGCTGGGCAGCTTCCTGAGGGGAATGCTGCTTCTGCTGCTGCTGCTGCTGTTGCTGTTCCTGCTGCTCCCCCTGCTGCTGCTGTTGCTGCTGCTGCTCCTCCATAGTATTTTGCTCCTCCTGCTGTTCCTGCTGCTTTCCCTGCTGCTGCTGCTGCTGCTGTTGCTGCTGCTGCTCCTCCAGAATATTTTGCCCCTTTTGCTGTTCCTGCTGCTGCTGCTTCTGGGGGGAGACTTTCAACCACTGGGCACTAGGCTTCTTAGCTGCATCATCAGGGGAAGATTGAGGTGACTTTGATGCCCGTGGGTAAGGGGGGGGCTGCGTTGGAGTGGTCCCCCTGCGAAGATCCCACGTGCCCCTAGGTACCTTCGTCTCTGACACCTGCTGCTTCGGCTTCTCTGGCAGCTTTTGGTAGGCTGTAGACTGAGCTTTGCCTGTGTGTAGGGATGGTCATAACTGTATACCTACACCGTAAATGACCGTATATTTGGTGGTTTCCCTGCCAAGTATACCGTATGTATACACCGTATATGTATGTGGTTCTGGCCAACCTTACCTGTGTGTGGAGCTGCTGGCCGTGGAGCTGGCTGTGTGGTAAGGTGTTTAAAGGGTGACGAATTTTCGATATCTAATGATACAGGGGCAGGGTGCTGGCGCTTGCTCGTTGATGCCGGAGCACGGATTGCCAAGTCTACGGTGTCGATGCTGTGGTAGCCTCTGTTGAGTACAGCTGGGGCGCTGCGTGTGCACATGTGTGTGTGTGTGTGTGTGTGTGTGTGTGTTTGTGTGTGTGTGTATGTGTGTGTTTGTGTAAAAGTACGTGTGCATTTGTGTGCGTTTGCATGTGAAAGTACGTATTCCTGTATGGTGCACCGGTGTTAAGTTAGAGCTCGGATAGCACACAAGTGCTGAGTCCAGCTGTTGTTGGATTAGCTTAATTCGATCACAAAGGCCTCCAACCTGGGATGACTGCTCAATAATCTATGCGAGTAAGGTAAACCTCACAACAAATCAAGTAAATAAGGGACTAATGAATGCTTAGGGCGTTACCTAATGTAATATGACTCCACAGGTCCCATCAAGCTCCATCGTTGGGGGATCTGCTGTAGCTCCTCAGCGGATAAACTGCATGTGGTGTTGTAATTACAGAAAAGCATCTTTTCCATCCTTTTTCATCGGGCACCAAAGACATGTTGAGCATCCTGCTCATCACATAAAAGCATCACACCCATCACATGTTGAGCATCCCACTCATCACATAAAAGCATCCACCCATCAAATGTTAAGCATCACACCCTTCACATGTTGAGCATCGCACCCATCACATGTTGAGCATCCTACTCATCACATAAAAGCATCCACCCATCAGATGTTAAGCATCGCACCTATCACATGCTGAGCATCCTACGCACCACATAAAAGCATCCACCCATCACATGTTAAGCATTGCATCACACGTTGAAATCGCACCCATCACATATTAAGCATTGCATCCACCACATGTTAAGCATCGCACCCATCACTTGTTCAGCATCCTGCTCATCACAAGAAAAGAAAAGGAAATAAAAGAAAAGAAAAAGAAAAAACCACGCAGGGAGTGAAAGCCACTCCCCGCAATAACTAAGGAAAAGGAGCTAGCCACTTTGGTACCGAGTACCGTAAAGCTCCTCCACCGCAAAATGGAAAGGAACTCATCACACATTGAGCCTCGCACCCATCACATTCACCCCATAGTACTTAGTACTGCAGAAACGGCGCAGATGCAGTACTACCCGCAAAATCAAGATTACCATTCTGCAGCATAATATTTACACTCATGTGTGAGCTGTCATAATACCAATCAATGCAATGAGCTGTCATAGTAACGATCATAGCAATCTATCACCCAATGTCATTTTAGGGTTAACGTCAGAGGGCAGTAGAAGTCCTGGGACAGCAGCTGTTGCACTTAATTTGGCAAACAGCATGTTATGGATTCATTTAAGCCTTGCACCTACCTGAAGCGTCTCATGGGGCTTGGAGGAGGGCCAGAAAGAGAGGATGGAAGATCAAAGAAAGTTTGAGGAGCAGGTGAGACGGCTTCAGGGGGTGCGGACGCCACATGCTCCTGCCCTTCTTCGTTTTGTGCTTGCAGCAAGAACGGAGGAGAGGTAGGCGCCATACCGGGCAGGAAAAGACCTGTTTGCACTGGTGGTGTTACATTTTGTGCCCAGGTTCTAAAGGCAGAAAAATACCTGTTTGCACTGTATGGTGTTACGTTTTGTGCCCAGGTTCTAAAGGCAGGATAGACCTGTTTGCACTGTATGGTGTTACGTTTTGTGCGCAGGTTTTAGTTGTGCCGGAGAATGAACATACCAAAGCCATAGGACTGCAAAGCTTCTGACTGTGACACATACACACACACATAACACATTCCAGCTGCCAATGCTGCGTTGGATCAGCGTGCATCAGAAGAGAATGCCAAACTGATGCTTACACAAACACATGCACACACACACATAACACATTCCAGATGCCAATGTTGCGTTGGATCAGCGTGCATCAGAAGAGAATGCCAAACTCGTGCTTACACAAACGCATGCACCACACATAACACATTCCAGCTGCCAATGCTGCGTTGGATGAGCGTGCAAAAACATAATGCCAAACTGATGCTTACACTTTCCGGAGCTCCACCAAAAAGGACAAAGGCACACATTGTTTTGAAGGTCACACCATCCCTGGGAGCCTTCTAGATCGATCTGCGTACCTCCAGACTGGCCTTTCTCGGCTTGCTCAACTCCGGTTGGGAAGCCTCCCTGAACAGATGTGTCAATGTCTCGCAATGATCTGGTCCGCAGCCATTTCCCCCACCTGAAAACGAGCAGATCAAGAGAATGGATGAGTGCCCTCAGTTTATAAATAGCTGCAGGTTCACAGCAAATTTGGATGTGTTCTTCCCTGCTGCCCTCATTCAAACAGCATGCCGCATAATGATATATAATATATAGCTGCAGGCAGAGACGGACAGAAAACATGCCATTCTCTGTTTGATGCTGGGACGGTCATTTCCATTATGTTTGCGGTAACATACATCCCCTGGCATTGCTGATGCATCTGATGCCTGCGTCCCCAGTACTGTCAGTGAATATAACACCCTAGTATATAAAGCACTCCCTCCCCCACACCTGCCCATCGTTCCATTAAGCTGCATCCAATCAGGACAGCTGTTGCTCTTTTGAGGAGGCCCCCTTTCTGCTTGGATCAGAGACCCTAAGAGGTTCTCCAGCTCACGGCCGTGAGCTGTCAGCAGAACCTGTATGCAGGTCGGATAATATAAATGGATTGATAAATGGATGCCTGGCATGAAAGAAAAAACAACGCAGGCAGTGAAAACCACCCCCCACATTGATTGAGGAAAAGAAAGCCACTTTGGTACCGAGTACCGTAAAATCCCTTTACCAACAGACAAACAGGCCCTGTCAGAGAGGCAGGACCAACAGTATTAGAAGAAGGGGAAAAAGTCACGAAGGCATAAGGCATGTTCAGTGGCATGGACGAACCGTGCAACTTTCCCTGGGATTCATGATCACCGTTTATCACATCATGATTTGATAAGCGGTCCACAATCCTCTTAAAATAACATGCTCGTCCCAACAGATCATCCATCATCTCTGTGCGTTACTTACGCTTTTGCCTTCTTCATTCCTCACGGAGGAGGAGAGGCGGGGGAGACAATGAAAACACCAATATGGTGCTGCGGCTCATGTCTTATGGTTATATCTTCATCATCATGTCTTATGGAAATATCGTATGATGCTGTGGCTCATGTCTGCATTTCATGTTTTAGCTTTTTGGCTCATATCTGCATTTCATGTTTTAGCTGGTGCCATGATTTGTTGTGACAAGGCGCCTGCAACGTATAAGTACATATTACATAATACACCCCATCATCGGGTGGAATTACGGAAGAGACCGTATTTGTTGCATGCCGAAGGTAGACAAACACCATAAAAAGGTGCGTGGCCAGCAGCCATTACATCTTGATGCATGAGGAGGTGCATGTGATTAAGAATATGTTATATGTAACTGTTCCGCACCAGGATTGGGAGAGAGGCAAACACGTGCGGCTGCTTGAAATGTCCACCGGTGGAGGTGGAGCTTAATAGGATGTACAGGTTGACCAATCCTTGACGCAGCTCACTTTTTGGGAAGGCACAGCTGATGAGTAAGAAAGTACGACTGAGTTAGAAGGCACAATTGAGTGAGCAGGTACAATTGAGTGATGAATGAATAATGAGGCACAGCTGAGTGAGAAAGCACGACTGAGTTAGTAAGCACAATTGAGTGAGCAGGTACAACATCTATCTTAGAGCAGGTATGTTTATTACATGACCAAACCAGTATCTGTTGCAAAAGATTTGGGTGACTTTAAGATAATGGTGAAATGCTAATCGAGGTTGAATGATAAAGTGAGAAATGAGGCGCACGAGGCATGATTCACTTGTGATTGAAGCAGCGTCAGGTAGCAGTTTGGAAGCTGTGCACTGTAGAATACTGTGCCTTTTGCCTAAGCACAATAAGCACAAACATAAAGTACGGAAGCTCAGGCTTTGGCCATCGCGAGGCTTACTGATCAACTCACGTGGTATTAACTGGAAAGCTTGCCAAGACTGGACACAAGCCACCTCTATTTAGTAAATTCAGACCTTATAATCATGGCCTAATTATAAGGTGTGGACAAAGCACACCTGAACGCGGCAGCGTTGGAAAGGTCTGGCAGAAAATCCAGCAAAACGCGTCCCTGCTGAACGGCGAGCACCGACAGTTGTTTAAAGGAGGCCTCAGATGACAGCTGTTGTTGCAACTGCGCGCTTGCTTTGGACGAAAGCTGGACGATGAGAGAAACAAAGGAGCCTGCCTCGTGGGGCGGGAGGGGTGGGAGAGGGATGTAAATGGGGAGGGGAAAACACCCATTGCTCCCTGAGGTGGCGGCTGAGGGCCTTATCGGCTCCATGAGAGAGGGGGGAAGCAAAACTGGTGGTGGTGGTGGTTGGGAGGGTAGAAAAGGTGAAGGGGGGGGTTCTTCTGCTGGGAAGGCCTCCTGGGCGTCAAAAAAGCTGCATGGACAACGACGGATATTTTGTCTGATCAGAGGCAGCAAGGGTACTTTCTCTTCTCAGATATGGACAAGCAGATAGCGCTCACCATTCTTCCTCGCCTTCTGGTGGCAGCCCTGTACCGCCTGCAGGCTGCTGCTGGGTGAACTTTGAGAAGAGGACCCCGGGATAAGAAGTCAAATCCATCAGGAAGCAAGCGAATAAAATCGGATTAAGGGGAATTTGAAAGAAAATACGCCTGGAGATTAAAATTGCCAAACTGTGTCCGACTTTTTTCTTGCAATTTATCGGCAACAAAGCTTATAATGTCGATGCTAAAATACTTCAGACCTATTCAGGCCCGTGAGACCACCGCTAAAAGAAGGCCCGAAAAGCATGGCTGAGATCCAGCTTATTTGTTCAAATTTTTGGGGCGGAGCCCCCCAGGCGTACTCCCCCTTATGTTTGGTCCACTTGCTGAGTCACCACGCTGCAATTATAAAGCTTTGAGCCTCCCAGGCCACCTCAGAGCGTAAAATTTGTATGAAATAGAAGCTTATTTTGCGCTTATTCCGGAACACCCCGGTCAAACCCCCCTGCACTCGTGACTCCAAGGGGTCGCGTGTCACTGTACCCCCCGGGATTCAATTGTGTGTTTTTATCATATATTTAGAATGCTTCCCATCATATTCGTAGCCCTTCTTCAGTGGTGTTGTTGAGTGTGGTAGAAGGCCGACCGACCCCAACACGCCAGCAGCAGTTGCAGCAGCAGAGGAGCACTCGGGAGGACAGGCGAGCGAGGGCCCGGGAGAGGACCCGCGTCCAGCACTTGGCACAGCACTTGGAGCAACAGTCTCAGCCTGGCAATGCCACTCAGCAGGCACAGGAAGCAGCAGCCCGGTCAGAGGTGTTGCCTCTAAACAACCGTATGGAGCTCAGGCGTTCAGAGGAGCAGTTCAGAAGGATTGCAGCCCCCCTGAATTGCTCGCTGAGGTGTATATTGGAGGTCTGACACACCATTGGCAAGCAAACAGCTACAGACACGATATGGTATGACAGGGACTGTGCAAATGCAAGAGCGGGGGGGCGCAGGGGGGGCGCAGCCCCCCCTGAATTGTCTAACTCATTTGAATGCCGCTCGTCATTGCAAAGACCAGGCTGCCATCTCAGAAATGGTTGAACAGGAGCAGTGAGGTGCAGAGGGAGTGCAGCCCCCCTGAATCGCTCTCACTACATTAGGTACAACTTCAATGCAGCGCAGGCTCCGCCCCATTTTTTGTGATCCATAGGATCACACCCACTTGTTGGATTTGAATTGGTGGTTGGTTCTCCGTTTGCATACTTTGAGGTACAATATTTCACGTTGGCAAGATTAGGGACACAGGGAAGCGGTGTATTCCACATCGCTTAACATTAAATTGTAATTGTGTCTTTAAGGTTAGCATTTTCCAGTTGTGTCACAGCCCTTTTTTACTTGGTTTGTTTTGAGGTTTACCTCGTTCTCATAGGTTGAGCAGCCATTCCAGGTTGAATGCCTTTGTAATCCAAACTAAACTAAACTTAAATTGTAGTTATCAGATAGAGCTTAGATTGTTGTCATGTGCAAGCTATTTACATAGAGTGGTGCAGCAATAGGTATAGGTGAACTTCAGGGAGCTTGAAATTGGGTACAAAGTTTGTTGCGCTTACAACCCGAGGACCCACACCACAGTTTAGTGATAACAAGCAAAAGTATTGGAAACGAACTGTAGTGAACTCACACAGCTAACCACATCTCTTGGGAGCTCTGTGCAGCAATGATGAGCAACTTTTTGGAGATCCTCTCTTTTCTTGTTTGCGAGTTCGCATCAACAATTTCAAGCACTGTTTTCAGCCCCAGTGCATCGCCATCAGAATACCAAATGTGGGTGTGTTCAACTCTATGAAAAGACCAAAATGTCATAAGACCGTCTGGTGACCCTTAGAGAGCATTACAAACAATGGATTGTGTTTCTGAGCCTCTACACCTTCATGCAAGTATCGAGTGAAATGTCTATCTGAAGTCGGAGCCCGTCATTAGCTACAGCTACGTCTCCGGTCGCTCCATCTCGAACCTGGATGTGCCGGAAGAGTATTATCTATGTTTCAATCGCCCAGAGATCAAAGTTTCACCATACCTCTTTTGCTGCATTAAGTCGAATGACGTTGTGTCTGTGATTTGTGCACTCTGCACTCTGCAGGACACTTGACATCTTTCTTATACGTTTGAGCTCATGGATTTATCTGTGGCTGACAGAAAGCAGCCAGCAGCTGAGCTTCTGCCAAAAAACCTGGTCACCCTCCATTGCGGACGATGGCGTAATTAATTACACCCACTGGCCTGTTGCCAAGCCAGATTAGCTAACAGATCAGGCTTGCAAAATCAGGCTTAACAATAAGAACAAGAAGCGCAGTGAGAACCACCATGCGTTGATGTCAAAACTCCAGCGCACCTGCAGCTTAGCCACTCTGGTCTTCCAGTCCACATCCACCATGCCAAAATTAGGACCTGCACACAAATTGTTACACCGTGACGTTTACTTTGATCTCCCTTTCCATGTTATCGCTCCTTTGAGATATGACTCCGATGCCAGCCGTTATCGTGCGGCTCTGCATAATAAAATAGTGGCGCTGCGCTTGGGGACCCTAGGTCGTGCAACTACAAGTCTTGTGTGAAAAGGCATGGCAGGTGTGCAGGCTTCCACAGTTATAAAGACCATATGGGTGATGCAAGATGTCTGTTGGAACTTCCTGAAACCTGCCACTCTCCACCCCGGACAGCGCTTGCACTGAGCACACGTCATCACAACAACAAGCTACCGAAATGCAATTGTGCTCCAGCGATGTTGTATTTAACTTCCTGCTCATCGCAAAAATGCAACAGCATGACCCCGCTCGGGAACCAGGCTTGCATTTCGCGGCATCGCCAAATGCTTCGGCCAGGGTCCATTATGTCTTAAAATTAAGTCTTCTTTCCAGCTGTATAACATTTTAAATTGAGGAGCTCAAATAAATTTGGGCACTTTTCCAACCAGGGCATCGTACGACAATCGGAAAGCACCATCCTACTCGGCATGAGGTTCTCACTCGATTTGGCAAGGAAACAATTTGGAGAAAGGTCCAAATTTCTAAGCTATAAGGCTCTCAGTTTCTCTAGCAATTCATAAGCCCTAGACACTTTGTGTCCTAGGGTCCAATACCGGTAGTCTACAGCATACGCTGGACGAGGACTCTAAGGCACTCAATACGACAGCAGCACTTTTAGCCACAATTGCCATGGCAAATACTTTTGCTGTCAGTGAAGGTGAACCTCCTCTCCACGTGTCTACTTAAAGAAAGGTAATCCAGTGCTACCAGCTGGCGTAAAGCACAAAATGAAAAAGTCGAAGAAACAGGAGGCAGTGAAGGGTCACTCCCCATGTTTAGATACATTTGACTGACGCAATGTAACCTGCAACTCCAAAGACACGGGAACACACATGCATTCCCAAAAATGTGCATACACATACACACACGTACATGCCGAATAAAACACTATGCCCCTGGAAGGCTAACATATGGACGATGATCTGGACCAGGCACGTGCAAGAAATACTCCCTCTTCCCCTTCGCTTCC
>Ga0307947_1000960_pt1:0-10000 | contig 22014 bp, 30 predicted proteins | sample OrgLakmetagen232_FD_201840 | JGI IMG/M metagenome (GOLD analysis project Ga0307947, IMG submission 201840) | Saline water microbial communities from Organic Lake, Antarctica - #232 | ecosystem: Environmental > Aquatic > Non-marine Saline and Alkaline > Saline | place: Antarctica: Organic...
CACATACAACATACACGCACAAACATACATGCAACCCACCTTTACCGCCCTTCCCCTTTTTCTTTTTCTTCCCTCCCTCTGAGGGCTTGGCGGGCTGGTTGAGCTCATCCATGAGGGCATCCAGCTCACGGTTCTATGATGCACACACGCAACGCAAATGCACAAGCGCAAATGCTCACACATACAACATACACGCACAAACATACATGCAACCCACCTTTACCGCCCTTCCCCTTTTTCTTTTTCTTCCCTCCCTCTGAGGGCTTGGCGGGCTGGTTGAGCTCATCCATGAGGGCATCCAGCTCTGCATCCTCTCCCCTGGCCTCCCCCTTTTTACCACCTATGTGTGTGTGTGTGTGTGCGTGTGCGTGTGCAGACAGATTTTAGCTAGGCACGCTACATCAAGCATGTAAGCCTTAAGACAGTGAGAGCTAGATGGACCGAAAAGTGCCTGCAAAAAAGTAGTTGGCTGGCATGGTGGCACGCAAACTCTCACACCCACTGTGCAACAAGCGTTTAAAATCTTTAGCTGAGCGGGGGCAGGCTCAGCAGCTGTTGCGGACTCCCCTGCACCCTCAGCCAACGCAGCAAACAGCCTAACCCACCATCACACACATATACTGCACACGCACACGCACACACACACACACGCTCACACATACCTTTAGCTGGGGCAGGGGCAGGCTCAGCAGCAGCTGCGGGCTCCCCCGCACCCTCAGCCAACGCAGCAAACAGCCTAACCCATCATCACACACATATACTGCACACGCACACGCACACACACACACGCTCACACACCTTTAGCTGGGGCAGGGGCAGGCTCAGCAGCAGCTGCAGGCTCCCCCGCACCCTCAGCCAACGCAGCAAACAGCCTAACCCATCATCACACACATATACTGCACACGCACACGCACACACACACACACGCACACACATACCTTTAGCTGGGGCAGGGGCAGGCTCAGCAGCAGCTGCGGGCTCCCCCGCACCCTCAGCCAACGCAGCAAACAGGCTGTCTGCATCCTTGCCGGTCTTTTTCTTCTTCTTCTCCTTCTTATCCTCTGCCGCTGCTGGCGCCGGGGCCTGAGCGCCCTCACCCTCTTCGGCTGCATCGTCGTCTGCAGGCAGAAAGGGTACAATCATAGAGGGTTGTTGACGTGAATGCTGGCCTGTTTTCTGGGCTCACAGTGGCTACTGTGGTTGCTTTTCATTCACTATGGTCACTGTAGCCCCCTCATATTTTACCGGGTACGGACGTTGAAGCTCTCTTACGGCACATGCACAAGCACACGCAGCACACACGCATGCACGCAAACACACACGCATACACGCACACGGACACATTCCCAACCTTCGTGCACAAAGGGGGATCCGAATGAATTAAACTGCGACAATTCCCACACACGAACACACAACCACACACGTGCACACACCAGCCAGCTTTGCGCACCTCCAACCTCCAGTGCAGCAAACAGGCTAGCCACATCCTTTTTGCTCTTCTTCTTGTCGCCCTTCTTTTTTGCGGCAGGGGCCTCATCGTCAACGCCCTCCTGCTCTGCGGCACTACCACCATCCTCAGCATCACCTCCATCAGCCAGGGCGGCAAACAAGGAGGCCGCATCCGTCTGCGTGTGTGTTTGTGTATTTGTGTGTGCGCATAACTACGTACGCACGTGTGTGTATGTGCATGTGTATGTGTGTGCATGTGTGTATGTGTGTGTGGGTGCATGTGTGTGCCTGTGCATGTGTTATGCGATGGTGCATAGGTACATAGGTGCATAGGTCTTGTTATCCAACCGTCCTCCCATTTAGGATAACAACACGGCCACACAGAAGGACTGTGGCTTCCTAGGGCATCTACGACTCTCTGATTGTGTGTGTGCGTGTGTTCAGGAGCACGTACATGCGCATGAGCTGGCTTTAATGAGGATTTATGTCAAACACATGGGAACTTTGCGACACAGCACGCAAGATGCATGGGCAGAACACACACTTTCGCTGGCATAGCAGGGTAGAGTGCTATGCCCTGCTATAGCACTGCAGCCTCTCTGGATATAAGATAGCAGGGTGTAATGGACTTGGGTGCAGCTTTCTGTTTATTTTTCCAGTGTCAGTGTGACCAACTTACAACAGGGAGGTGTCCTAACAAATCCCCCCCAATTTGAAACACAATTACTTCCCAGGTGACATCTACACTTCACGTCTTGTTCCATGTGGTACCTACGTCAAGACAGCCCGTGTCTTCTTACGTGTCATACCTACGTCATGAATGCCCATGTTCTAATGTACGACACACACACACAGAGCAGGGAATACACTCGTCACACCTGACCATTATTTAGTCTGATATAAGTTTTCGCACCATTTGAATACCATCGAGGAGCAAGCACATCCAACACCCTCCTAACTTCAAGCAAGAAGCAAATGCACTCACCTTCTTGGCCTTGCCCTTCTTCCCTGCTGGCTTTGGTGGTGGGAGGGCTGTCTCCTCCTCTTCCTCATCTCCACCCGCCCCGTCCTCGTCTTCACCGGCTAGCAGACTGAAGGCAGCCCTGCGAGTGAATTCCAGGTCAGGTGTTTGTAAGTGTTTTTGTGTGTGTGAGTGTGTGTGCTCTTGCCTTTCTCGCCCTCACCTGCTAGTAGAGACTTTGAAGGCAGCAAGCTGTTGCGTGCTTCTTATACTATGTGCATCCTCACACGTGTGCGTGTGCATGCCATGCACAACCTATGACAGTACATGCAGGTGCGTGAATTGTGGGTTGTGTTTGCAAGCATTTTTGCGGAAGAAGTGAGCTGATTCGCTTGCACGCCTGTGCTCAGTGCTGAATTTCTTTGCCCCAGGGAAACGCTGGCAAGCTAGCGCGTTTACATGCAGTTTCTGGCGAAGAGAATAACTAGGTTTGGCCAAAACCATATTTTTGGCAGGGGGTTTTGGCAGGGAAATCACCAAAATGTATGGTCACACACAGTGTACTTATACAGTTCTGAACAACCCTCAGAATAGCGCATGTTGTCTGCTGTGTGAGAGGCCTATCAGTGGCACGAGACAGGTTTAACGTCACTCTCGACTGCGGCAGGTGTATCAGTCTGGTCTTTCTGCAGCCAGCCCTGTTCTGAAGCTTACCTTGCCGGTGCTGCCTTGGCCTTGGCTTTGGGCTTAGGCTTGCTAGGCATGGGCATGTCCTCTTCCTGGTCATCCTTTGCAGGTGCAGCCAGCGTGGGCTTTTCATTGTCATCGTCGCTGTCATCAAACCCTGCGCTTGTTATGCGTGTGTGTGCGTGTGTGTATGTGTGAGTTTTGTCCGTGTGCATGTGCGTGTCCATGTGTGTTGGCATAAAAACATACCTTTCTTGCCCTTTTTCCCCTTGGCATCCTTTTTCTTTTTCCCCTTGGCCTGCTTGGCCTGCTCCTGCTCTTGAGCTGGAGGACCTCCTACTGCAGCTCCCTCTTCGGCTGCTGCTGCTAGTTCCTCAGGGTCCTACATATAAGAGTGTGTGTGTTTGTGTGTGTGTGTGTTTGTGCGTGCGTGTGCGTGTTGCGTGGGCAAGTGTGTGTGTGTGTGTGTGTTGTGTGCGTGTGTGTGCGTTTGTTGTGTGTGTGTGTGTGTGTGTGTGTGTGTGTGTGTGTGTGTCTGTGTGTGTGTGTATATGTATGTGCGTGAGCAAAGGTGCCGTCGGTGAGAAGCACAGCGCATACGCTCTGCCCTTCATAGTGGAGACCTGCTACAAAAATACATGAGTACATGCATGCTATCCAGTGGGCACGCAGGAAGACCTACGTCCAAATCCATCACGGGTCCTCCTTTTTTCTTCCCCATTTTCGAACGTGCAGGCAATCAGTCTACTGCTGTGTGCTAAACGCAATAATTAAAAAGAGAGTAGAGAGCACTTCTCGTAGCATTCGCGCCAAACCCCACAAGTTAATTTATATAATTATAAAAGGCATGGTGCACGAGACACAGTGTCCCGTTCTTAAACCAAGTCTGGAGGAAGTGAAGGGAGTATCGTTTGAGGCCTACATCCAGAAACATGAGAAACGAATCTTGAAGATGGGGGTCTGCAAGATAGTTGGTGAGTATATGTGAGGCACATTGGGGGCCCCTTCTACGCTATGCAAGCCCTTGCACTCCTGTATCCATATTGTTGGCAGAGGGCACCACTTGCAGGGCAGTGGCCTTATAGCCTATGCCCTGGGGGCTTGCAATTTTTCATGTCTCTGCAAGCCCCCTTCCCTCCTGTGCACGACCAAACATCACGTACCCATTTCCCTCCTCAACACACACACACCAGCCCCCGAAGGATGGAGCCCGAGCCCCAATGCTGCCAGCAAGTATCGTGAGTGACAGAGCTTCTATCTTGCTCGCTATTGATTTGCCACGTCTTCGCAATGTCCGTTCACTAGCACCTTTTTGCAAATTGCAGGAAACCTGGACTTCAACATCAGCAAGCCCATCAGGCAGAACGCGATAGGGAGCAGGGGCTGCTGGAGAATGGTGGGTGGCTGCCTAGGTTCACAGGCGTGAAGGTACAAGCCGAAAGCAGGAGTCACAAGAAGCTGTCTTGTCACACCGCACTGCTCCTTCCTACGCTAGGTAGCAGCTTCTCCCCTCCCCTGCAACCAAAATGGTTCCTCACGCAAAGGTCAATCAGTGCAGCGGCAACATCAATCCTTTCCTCCGTGCAGGTGTACGTGGAGCAGAAACGGATGTCCTCCAAGCAGCTTCAGCAGCTTGCGCTCAAGGAATCTGAGGAGCACACGCACGGACAAGGAGGGCCCGCAGCTCAGCGCAGTGGCACAGATGACGTTGAGCGCAAGTGAGGGAAAACGTGGACATGCGTGCGTTTTGTGTTGCGCGTGCTCTTGTGTCCTGTCGTGATAGTTACAACCAGAATCACGGTTTTTAGAGTGTTTAGGATGAGAACTAAGCTAGCAGGTTCCCTCAGGCCTGCTGTACTTGCACTGCCATGCGCGCAAGACGACATAATGGTTGTGAAACTTTGAGGTGATGTTGCGAGCCCCCTTAAGCCCCCTTTTGTCTTTTCTTTTACGCTCCTCTAACACGCTATTTTTTCTAGATACAACTAGTTCCTGTTGCGAGCGCTCATGTATGAACACGATGCTCCTTTCTGCCGCACAGCTTCTGGAAGAACCTGTCCCTCCATCCTCCTCTGTACGGGGCGGACGTGCAGGGCTCGCTGTTTGATGAGAAGACACAGGTGAGGGTTTCTGACTGCAAGAGAGGATGTCTGTTTGCGAGAAAGGGAGCCTATTTGCAAATAAGGGGGACTTTGACAATGTTGGGAGACTTTGGGGGTCTGAAAATGCAACAAGCCTTCTGGTAGCAGAAAGTGTATTGAAGCCGAAGTGGACACCTCCCTCATGCAGGGGAAAATATCATGTGGGCTTAGCCGCATCAGCAGTGGCCCTTAGTTTTCACGCAGCTCTTTTTAATCATTTTGCTTAGCCCTTACGTTTTGTGCCATAACTCTGGAAATTGTGTATCAGCGTTAGCCAGTAAAGGAATACACACAAATGTGCAATTGTGCACACAACTCTTTGCAGGGCTTGAATCTCAAGCACTTGGACACAATACTGACTACCACCCTGGAGCAGAACGGCTGTGAGCTGCCTGGCGTGACGCGCCCTTACCTCTACTTTGGGACTGCACGTAGCGTGTTTGCATGGTGTGTTCATGCATGCATGTTTGTATAAACAGCACGTAGCGTGTTTGCATGGTGTGTTCATGCATGCATGTTTGTATATGAGCGTGAGTGTATATGCGTACACGACACAACTGTGTGCTTGTGCTTCATATGCTCTTTGACAGAACTAACAGAACTAATCTGAATGAGAAGGGGATGCGCAATGCGCTTCGTTGACATCTGTTGGTGTCCTGCGTGCTGTGAACCTGCAAACACATGTGCTACTCCAAACTCTGCCCTACTGTGTTCGGGGTGTGCAGACACGCACACACAAACACACACACACGAGCACGCACACACATACACACACATACGCCCACGCCCACACACACACACACACACACACACACACACACACACACACACACACACACACACACACACACACACACACACACACACACACACGAGCGCGAGCGCGAGCTCACACACATACGCACACACACACACACACACAAACACACACACAGGCACACAGAGGACTTAGACTTGTACAGCATCAACTACCTGCACTTTGGGGCCGACAAGCACTGGTGGGTAGGCGCTTTCTGCGCGCGCCTTTGCCCTTGCCCGTTGGGTTTCACCTGCCCGTTTGTGTCATAGAAGTTTATTGCTCTGTAATTTTTACACGCGCCTTTGCTCTTGCCCGTTGGGTCTCACCTGCTCGCTTGTGTCATCGAAGTTTATTCATTACTATGCGTTGCATGTAGGGTTGGCCAAAACCGTATTCACACATCATAATCGTGTATATGGAGAAATCGTACATACACTGTATGCGAGTTGTACCTTGTTCGACCTAGCAGCCTCTCTCCCTATTTTTCTGTGTCTGGCATGCACACCGTCATCCATTTAGCAGCCCATCACTGTTTCTGGTTCAAGCAGCAGTGTGGTCTACGTGCGTTGATATCTGACCCATTCCTAGACTCTCTACAAATGGCTGATCTCAGGACATTCGTCTAAAAATCGTATCATCCCTCCTACAGCAAGCCAGTATTGAGGCGCAGGACTCGTACTGGCCACAAAAAGGCTTGAAGTCATGCACCCAAATAAAACTCATCAAACGCTCATGGAAGGTGTACTGAAACCGCACCAAATCGTCGACGACAGCACGTGGGGGGTATGGGGGCCGCCTGGTTGCCAGCAAGCTAAATGTCCGCCAACGCTGTTTTTCAACACATCATTTGTCACCTCATCCCTTTATCTCTCCCTACTATTTCTTAGGTACGTGATTTCACCCGAGCACCGCAGCCGCTTTGAGCAGGTGAGCGGTAGCTGGCTTCTCATGCAGGTACATCTAATTAAATACGTTGTAATCAAGGTAGGCCGGAACCGTGTATGTGCTCCGTGCAAGACCGTATGCATGGACATTTTTCCTGCTTCGAAAAATACTGTGTGCATTGTATGTATACAGACACATGTGCGGTTTCGGCCAGCCCAATTGATTATCAAAGGAAATTTTTACAATACATCCGTAGGGCAGACAAGGCTTTGTCCTGCCCCAACTTCATCTCTTTACGTACCGAACATGCAGGCAGGGCTCTGCCCTGCCTCAATCCCTCTTTTTATTACATCAAACATGTGTTGAGCAGGCGGGGCTTTGCGCTGCCTCACTCTACTTCTTTACAAGACTGTTTACATAAGACTGTTTACATGATCAAGGTTGCCAAGCAGGAGAGATGAAGCACTAGTTTCTTTCACGTTCCATAAACTGCATGCACCCAAAGTGGGAAACGGACTCACCCCTCCGCCTGCCGACTTTTTATCCTGAACTTTGTAGAAACACAATGTACGTTAACTTAATGTGTGCAGTTTTGCAACCTCACAAAACTCTGTGCATTAGTAAATTAACACTGTATGCTGAGGCAACATGAACAAGACCGGCACCACCATCAAACAGGCCTTGTGGTGGCCTTGCTCCCAGCTTGAGTGAACTACGGACTTTTTGATTAGTAAATAGGTGCTCTTGGATACCTAACATGGCCCTAACTTACTCTGTCCTTTGCTCTCAGGTCATGCGCTCCCTCGTGCCTGGTCTGCACAAGCAGTGCCCCGAGTTCTTGCGCCACAAGGTGCGTGTGTGTGTCTGTGTGTGTGTGTGTTCAGGTGCCAGCGTGGGTGTTGTGTGTGGTTTGTGGTGTGTGAGTATGCGTGGTGTGTGTATGTTTGTACGTGGGGATGTGCCCCTTGTGTCTAATCTGCACAAGTAGTGCTTACAAGTGTCTGTGCAGCAAGTGCCAACTGCATGCACCTAACAACCGGATACTAAATTTTTACTAATTTTCACTGCCTGTGATTTTTTGGCGAAGCCCCCCTCGTGGGGGCGTGAGCCCCTAGCGTTGTCAGATTCCCACCACACTTCACACAGGCCTCCCCAGGCTCACCCAAGCCACCCCACGGGCTAAAATTCAACATAGGCTCCTAACCAATTTTTATACCGTGTCACAGCGTGTCATATGATTTCTGGGACCCTGGGGTGCGGTGTGTGAAGATGTCGAGCAACATTTTGTTTCGGGGGGGTCCAGACCTCCTCCCCAGGCCCATCCACGGCACCTCCCGGGCTGAGACTCGACATAGGCCCCTAGCCAAAACCTTTACCAGGGCTGATGAATTCTGGGACCCTGGGGTGCCATGTGTAAAGTTTTTGAGCAACGTTTATGTTTGGAAACCCCAGGAAGCTGCCCAGGATTCCTCAGCCAGGCCCCCGGACTACCTCCTACTGGTGCAGTATCCATCAGCACACTTCCCCGGCTGCGGATCAGGGTCAGGGGCCCTTGGTTGTGTTCCGGCTGCAAAGTTCATGGTAGACCATGCAAGCAGAATCAAGTTATACTAATTTCGATGGACCATGGAGTTATAGTTTGGTCAAATGCTCATGACGCGCGAAAGTTCGCTTGGACGGATTCAGGAACGCGGTCTGTGTTGGCTTGGACTGTTTGCGGGGCATGGAGCGCACGGTGCAGGTGCTTGCCGCGCACTGTGTGTCGAAGTAAAGTTCAGACATCGTGGCCAGCCCGGGCACCATGCTCGCACCTGCTCTCAACAGACAGGGAACAGCAGCAGCAGCACATCCTCACACCTGCTTAGCAAAGGCTGCTCTAGCACAGCGTCATGCACACCACTGCAGCATCTGTGGGGCAGAAAGGCGCACACACAGAGAGACACATGCACACACACGCACGTGCAAACACACATACACATACACTCACACGCATGCGCATGCGCACACACATACAAACACAAACACGCGCGCGTATACACACAGGCACACACACACACACACAAACACATGCACACGCACAAATACACACGTGCGCACACATACAAACGCCCAAACACACAGGCACACACACGCGCACACACACACGCACACGTGCATATGCATGCACACGTTGCGCGCGTGATGGGCTTCGCCAATTTTTCAGCGTCGCTAGCGTTGCTCCCCCACTTATCTACTTTTCTTTCAAATACCGCAGGAGATCCTCGTGTCTCCACAGCTGCTGGACCAATACATGATACCCTACGTCAAAGTAGTCCAACACCCACGGGAGTTTGTCATCAACTCTCCAGGTAATTAGGGTTACCTTGTGTCAACGTGGTCCATCACCCACGGGAGTTTGTCATCAACTCTCCAGGTAACAAAGATCAGGGAGGGTGCAGTACCTACACAATATTTCCTGCGGTGCCTTCACAATGTTTCTCGCACTGGCATTATGCTGCAAAAATCAGAGACATTTGCTTTCTTGACGTCGACCAAACGGAGTGCGGGAGAGGGTGTATGCAAGTTTTGGGGACAGTGTGCGTTTCAAGTCTTTTGCCACTGCTTTTATTCCCAAAGTATGTCTTTCAAGTGGATGTATAGACTCCGATTGGGTGTGGATGAGGGTGCATGCAAGTTTTGGGGGCAAGTGCATTAGAAAAGCGTTTATAGCTGGCATTAATTCATCAGGTGGGAGTGGGAGTGGGTGCGTGCAGGCTATGGGAAGAAGCTGCCAAAGCTTCATAAAGTCTTACTTTTGCCTGAGTTTCTTGAGGATGATAGAGGGGAGGGTTGATAGTGCCAATTCGTTGGGTTTGGGGCACTGTCTGTTTAGTTACGTCAAAGCGTGTGCACAACACACACTCGTACGCACACACATGTATACTCACACATGCACAAATGCGCGCACACATATACAAACATACACATCATGTACCTGCAGGCGCCTACCACTCTGGCTTCAATACTGGCTGGAACGCGGCCGAGTCTGTCAACTTTGCGACCAAGAAGTGAGTTGCATCAATGATGCAATACTAAAGT
>Ga0307947_1000960_pt1:15000-22014 | contig 22014 bp, 30 predicted proteins | sample OrgLakmetagen232_FD_201840 | JGI IMG/M metagenome (GOLD analysis project Ga0307947, IMG submission 201840) | Saline water microbial communities from Organic Lake, Antarctica - #232 | ecosystem: Environmental > Aquatic > Non-marine Saline and Alkaline > Saline | place: Antarctica...
GAGGCTGGTAGTGTTCAAACGTGTGGTCGTACATGATGACAGGCGCATTCATGGCCACCTTTACTCACGCGTGCTACATGCAGGGTTGGTAGTAATCAAACGTGTGGTCGTACATGATGACAGGCACATTCATGGCCACTTTTACTCACGCGTGCTACATGCAGGGTTGGTAGTATTCAAAACGTGTGGTCCTGGTAACAAAATGGCGTTTTCATTCATGGTTACCCTCAATCATGTATGGTGCAGGGAGGGCTGGTGCGGCAGCAGGACGCATAGGACCAGGTGGGGGTGCCGTGCCAAATGGGGGTGCCGTCATGGCAGGAGATGGGACGGTGGCAGGAGAATTTACAGGAGCAGCAGCGGCAGCAACGATGCCTGGAGCAGTTGCAGGGACAGCAGGGACAGCAGTCGCAGGGACAGCAGGTGCAGCATGCACAGCAGGCGTGGCATCATCATCAGCAGCAGCAGCAGCAGCAGCAGCAGCAGCAGGGCCAGCGGCGGCAGCTCCTGTGCGCCAGTCCACACGCAAGCGTGTGGCCGCTGGGTCAAAGTATCAGGACCTGGAGGAAGAGCAGCAGCAGCAGCAGGTGGCACGGCGCCCAATGCCTGCCTCTCGTGTGCCAGCAGGGAGCGAGGAGAGTGAGAGTGATGTGGGGCTGCCACTGCTGCTGCCCAGAGTGACCAAACCACGTTCATATAACCGACGGGCAGCGACGGTCTTGCCAGCAGTTTCAGGCTTGTTGGCACTGCAAGAGATGCAGCAGTGGGGCGTGCGCCCACCGCAGCAGCCAGAGCAGCAGCCGGTGCAATCAGCACAGCAGCTGCAGCAGCAGCAGCGGCGGCACCAAAAGCAGCTACAGCAGCAGCGGCGGGAGCAGCAGCAGCAGCAACAGCAGCGGCAGCGGGAGCGTCTGCTTGAACAGCAGCAGCAGCAACAGCGGCAGCAGGTGCAGCAACAGCGGCAGGCGCACATACAGCAGGTGCACCAGCAGCAGCAGCTGGTGTTTGATCAGCATAACCTGGAGCTGGCACACCGCATGCGGTTTGCACAGCAGGACCTGCTACTGCAGTTCCAGGCGCGTGTGGCAAATATACAGCAGCAATCTGCGGTTTCGTCCTACCAACACCCATTCGCCATGGCCTTACAGAGCTTGCAGATGGAGTACCAGCAGCAGCAGCACGAGCTGCAGCGGCAGTACGTGCTTCAGCAGCAAGAGGCGCTCTCACAATTGCGGCATGTGCAGCAGCAGTTTGTGCAGCAGCAAGCACAACAGCAGGCACAACAGCAGACACAGCAGCAGCAGCAGCAGCAGCAGCAGCAGCAGCAGCAGCCATCACAAGAGCAAGCACAGCAGCAGCAGCAGCCGCTACAGCAGCAGCTGCCGCAGGATTTGTGCACCGGCACATCTGCACGTACGCACCTGCCCCTGAACAAACACACATGCATGCACGGCTGCACAAGCACACACGTACATGCACATGCACAAGCAGATGTGTGCAACTGTGCGCGCACACTGGCACATACATGTGCATGCACGGTTGCACAAGCAAAAACACAAATGCATACATACACGCACATATTAGCAAATGTGTACGCACACTTGCACACGCACATGCACTAACGCTCGCGCAAGTGCACAAGCTCACGCACACACATGTACACTTGCGCACACGCATACGCACGCTCGTGCATACCCACCTCCACGCACATGCACACACACTCACATGCACACACAAACACACATACACACACATCATCAAGCATGCACACATGCACGTGCACACAAAAGTTCACGTGTACCAGGTCGATCTTTCCCTTGAACTCCTCCCCCACTCTCCCCCCTAAACACATGCAGGGCAGCCTCTGTCAGCCCCTGCTGGGAGCCAATACGAGACCAATGTGCAGGTGAAAGGAGAATGTGTGGTGGGTAGGAGACTGGCAATTGCTGTGTTACAGAATCTGCTGTGTTACAGGGCCTTCAGGTCTTGAGAATAGGTGCTAATCGCTTTGCTGTGTCTCAGGGTCTGTTAGCACTGAGGCACTTGCTTAAAACCCGTCAGCTCTTCCGCTCGTCCTCAGTTGCGTTGTGGAGCGCCAGGAAATGTCAGAAATGCATTAGAGGCTTTGTCGGCAACATGGTGTTTGTGTACGCTTATCGTTGCATCGTGGTGTTTGTGTACGCCTATCGTTGCGTCGTGGTGTTTGTGTACGCATGTGTGTTGCATCGTCACGCACATCACGGAGTCAGATGCGGTCAACCAGGCCATTCCAGCTCGCACCCCTGTTTAGTCACCGTCTGTGAGAGTCAGGGTGCGATGCATGCTTTGGTAGCGCCCCACTCTGCCGTGAGTGTATGTGTGTATGTGTGTGTCTCTCTTAGGTCAAATGCAGCATGCAGCATGTGGTCCACTTTGGCCTGCAAGGAGTAAAGACTAAATTAGAATTCAGATGCAGATAAGATCCTTGTTACGGGATGAAAAATTGCAAACCTTGCTTTGCCTTTATTAGATGGACACACGGACACAAATACATTGACTTTTGACTTGAAGTTTAAACGGGTAAAAATTCAATTTTGTTCACCTGGCACAACTTGCAGCAGCATGCACAGACGCAGCAGCAGCAAGGCACCCGTCCACAGCCAGACGTCAGCAGTGCACAGATGCAGCAGGCCCAGCAGCAGCAGCAGCAGCAGCAGCAAGGCGCCCGTCCACAGCCAGAGATCAGCAGTGCACAGACGCAGCAGGCCCAGAAGCAGCAGCAACAGCAGCAGCAGCCGCAACAAGGCACCCATCCACAGCTAGATATCAGCAATGCTCAGACGCAGCAGGCCCAGCAGCAGCTGCAGCAGCAGCAGCAGCAACAAGGCACCTGTCCACAACCAGAGATTGGCAATGCACAGACGCAGCAGGCCCAGCAGCAGCAAGGCACCTGTCCACAGCCAGAGGTCTGGGTATACAACAGCAGTGCACAGAAGCAGCAGGTCCAGCAGCAGCAACAGCAAGGCACCCTTCCACAGCAAGGAGTCAGGGTGGACGACAGCAGTGCTTCATCAGAAGACACACAAGAGAACGCGCAACAGGGTCTCCTGACTGCCTCCCCTCATCAGATGGGTGGGTTGAAAAAGGCTGAGGAGGGTGGCAGTGGTGACATGGAGGAGCATGGAGAGCCCTTCCTTTTCGCTCAAACGGCAGCAGCAAGGCTCCCAAGAAGGCAGCAGCGGAGAAGGGGAGATGTGAAGGCGTGGGGCTCTACGTGCCTATACGATAGCAGTAGTGGCGAGGAGGAGGAGGCAGGAGCTCCCCCTCTCAATGTGCAGCAGGTACAGGGATATGGTGGTGTGGACTCGCTGGGGTCTTGTGTGAATCGGTAGTGTATGAAGGATATAAAATGTTGAAGAAAATGTGATCCATACCAGCATGGACATGGTTTTGTTGGTGTTGGGCGTTGTGTGCAGTACAAGGCGCTGTCCTTGCTAGCAGTCCTAGCAGTGAACGCTGCTACTGCTTACAGCCACAACAATTGTGAACAGCTTGCAAGTGCATTGCATTGCTCTCCCATGCTTTGCGTGGACATGGTTTGTTTTTTACCGTCCTCACAGAGCACATGCACCACAGAAGGACACTAAATTTGATGATTGAAATTGGCCAGTCAATGGGAGAACACGATGAAGCAAACTTGATGATTAAGGTTGGCCAAGACCCTGTTGTAAAATGCATATGATAATTCCTCTGAGGTGGTCATCTGAGGCCCCAAACAGGGTACTTTAGGAATGTGGCTAGAGTATTTGCGCCGGAACTGGCTAATTTCAAGCTAAGGTGCTATCAGTAGGGCAGAGCAGAGCGGGCAGAGCAGAGCAAGGGCTGAGTCTTAGCTTGAAATTAGCCAGTTCCGGCGCACACGTCCAATTGCCCGCAGCGTGAACCCCACTGTTCACCACAAAATCTTCACGGCAGGCCACCCACCAATCCAAATCACATGATTTTTGGTGTAATGGAGTCCTTGTAGCAACAAATCTCATTGCAAAAAAAATGGAGTGAAATGACCAAGTAGTTGGGGATGTAGGCCAACACATGCAGCTGTTTTCCCATGCAAAACCACCCTATTAGGCAGGGATGGGTCGTACGGCGTATTCATATTATACGCCGTATGGTATTTAACGCGTATTTTACCGTATTGAACAAATTGGGCCATATTATACGATTGCAAAATTTGCCGTTTGGGGGCTTTTTAAGGCAATTGCCGCCCCAACAACGGCCTTTCGGTGAGCTTTTTGTGCTATAGTACAATATATTATAACACATAATATATTGGAAATGAATTGGGAACGTTTAGGGTGGTTTTAGGGCGAATCGGGTCCATTTTGGGTCAAAAATCGGCACTCCCAAATTGCATAATATACGGTACCGTATTATACGCGTATTGCGTGTTGTATGCGTATTTCACCGTATTGAACGTCTCTGAGGTCCGTATGACCCACCCCTGCTATTAGGGTTTTGGTAGTCAAGCTCGAAGCCCTGCCAATTTGCACACAGAGTGACCCACATGAATCCAAGCACACCCTCGTGTAACTCATAATGCCAGCTTCATTTTGAAGCAAAAATGGTCCCAATCGGATTGAGGGGCAGTGAATGGCCGGCTTGTGAGTGCAAAAAAATCACAATTTGGACATTTTCCCAGTTGACCCCCTCTGAAAATTCTGCCAAGACACCGCGAGTCCCACTCCGTTCATGCGTCTCAAATCTTCTTTTTTGCTTGGTTATAAATTTACGACTAATTAGTCCGCAATTCCTGCCCGTCTTATTTTGCCCGCAGGCCTCAAGCCAGTTCTTACTCCCCCGTGCTTGAGAGTGATGGTCAGCGCGCAGTTACCAACTTTATTAGTGCACAGCTGGACGTAAAAAAGGGATGGCGGATTGCGTGAATAAAACAACCAGGCTGCTGCTTTGTATTATAAAATATCGCTTTAAAGACGGATTTCTTGCACATTCTATATTGTTTTTCATGTGTCTCTCGTTCATTACTGCCACTGTTTTACTTCTTATGCCTCTATCAGCTTCGGAGACAACTTTTGACTTCTTTTTGTTTTTTGATCTTTCGATTTGACTGGCGGCTTTCCATTTTAATAATAATGTCAGAGGAAGCGAAGCCGCAGGATACGACCTATAATGAGCACGAAGGGCTGACTAGTGAGGAAGAGGAGCTGAACAGTGAAGGGGCGGATGATGGAGCACAGGAAAATCAGGGCAAGAAGAAGGTGCTTTCAGAGGAGAAAATTAGGAGGATGAAGGCGACCTACAACAAGAGGGGGGTGGTGTACGTGTCAAGGTGCGTGTCGCTTGACCTTCTGTTCAAACAAGCGTGCACGCACACGGCGTCACACACACACACACACACACACACACACACACACACACGCAAAAACGCACACACCGTTACACACAAACACACACACACACACACACACGCACACACACACACACGCATGCATGCACACGCGCACACACACACAAACACACACAGACACACACAGGCATTAACACACACACACACACATACACACACGCACACACACATACACACATGCACACACATACCGTCACACACATATACACACACACATACGCACACACACACACGCACACACACACACACACACACACATGCACATACACACAAGCACACACACACATGCATGCACACACAATATACATCCACGCACATACACACTCGCATGCACGCACACGCAAAACACACATACCTACACATGCAAGCACGGACACAGACTCACGCATGCATTTAGATAGCTGCCATATGCACGCACACGCTCAACCAGGTGCAAACATACGTGTATCAGCTTTTTTACTCTGCCCCCCCCTGGGCCCACGACGCACTCGCGCATGTAACACTGTACATATACCCCAAGCGCTGACATGATGCGTTCACCAACCCCGTTCACCCCAACATCCGCGCTGACAGCCTGTACACCCCCCATACCTGCAGAATACCCCCGCACATGAAGCCCATGAAGTTAAAGCAGCTCCTGTCAGCGCATGGGGAGACCCTGCGGGTTTACTGTGCTCCCGAAGACCCTCGGGCGCGTAAGCTTCGGAAGCGCAAAGGAGGCAACACAGGTGTGTGCAGCGCTCTGGACTATGGTCTATGGGTCTTACCTTTGTTTGCTTAACCTGGCTGGGTGGCACCAGCAGCAAAAATTGGTGGGGTTGAGTGAGAGCTACTCGTGGGCAGGTTTTCATTGATAGTACAGGAAGTCTGCAAGCAACACACACACACACACACACGCACACACACACACTCAACTTCACACATACACACGTACACACAAGCACGCACACACGTGCATATACAGGCAAGAACTTTACAGAGGGCTGGGTGGAGTTTGCAGACAAGCGGGTGGCCAAACGCACGGCCCTCTTGCTGAACAGCCAGCGCATAGGAGGCAAGCGACGAAGCGCCTATTACGACGATCTTTGGTGCATCAAGTACTTGCCACGTTTTAAATGGGACGACCTCACGGATGAGATCGCGTACCAGAGAGCGGTACGTGATTTTGTGGGGGTGTTGGTCATTTGTTTCAATGGTTTTATGGGTCAAATTGTGCACCAGGAAGGGCGTGAATGGGGGGTTATGTAGTTAAGTATTGTGTACTTCCTGATTAATAGCTGCTGACGTCTGATAACATGACGGATGAGGTGGCGTGCAGAGAGGGCCAGGTTGTGGGGGTGACTGTGATATTGTCTTTGTGTTCTGCCATTCTGCCACTCTGGCAGTGCTGTTGCACACCAAGCACTGCGCAAGCAGTCCCGCCTTCCTTTAATAGTGGTGCAATGCACCTTTAAAGGCACTTTCGTGTACGTGTGGGGTTGGTGAGCACAAGAACACACTGGGTAGGTATGCTTAAATTTCTCTGCTTTGAATGCTGTGAAAAAGCAAGCATCTTAATCATATGACCAATCCGATGTACGTGCTGGTTTGAAGGGGGAGAGAGAGAGAGA
>Ga0307947_1000961_pt1 | contig 21998 bp, 21 predicted proteins | sample OrgLakmetagen232_FD_201840 | JGI IMG/M metagenome (GOLD analysis project Ga0307947, IMG submission 201840) | Saline water microbial communities from Organic Lake, Antarctica - #232 | ecosystem: Environmental > Aquatic > Non-marine Saline and Alkaline > Saline | place: Antarctica: Organic Lake...
TGGTTGTGGCTGCCACGGCTACACGGCTACCACGCTGAGGGCTGCCGTGTTGCTCCGCCGTATGAGTCTTAGCCGCTCCCGAGTATTTCCGGGCGTGTGCACGAAGGCACACGAAGGCGTTTTCCAATATTAGAAGAAGGCGTTTTCCAGTATTAGAAGAAGGCGTTTTCCAGTATTAGAAGAAGGCCCACCAATCTGCCCCATCTGCCAAAATCTAGACGGCACCTACCACATGCTGTCAAGCTGCAGTCATCCAATTGTAAATAAGATGATTGATAACAGGCATAACGCTGCTGGACAAATGGTTTTAGAAGCGATCCAACAAGGTGCATAGGGTGCATGCCTGTTACTAGCAGCACAAGCAGGTTTGAGGAATCATGCAACAATGATACAACAGGGCAGTATACGCCCTTCAGAAAGACACAGATAGAAATGATTCCAACCTGCCTTTTACCTGCCAATCTCAATGCACAACAGCGGCGGAAATTTAGCAAGCCAGATGCATTCATAGGTACTCCGACCCAACAACCTCGCCCCAAACGAAACCCAACAAACACGTATCAATCTAGGTCTGCCAATAATGCAAGAAGAGTTGCCCGTGATAATCAAGCACCAAATGGTGCTGGCAATCCATACCCCTTGGCTATGAAACCAGGAGACATGCAACAAACAAACGCGATATACATCTCATCGTAATGAAGAACTGTGTAGACACTTCCCCTACCCAACAAGCAGAAAAGGCACGAGAGCAACATAAGCTGCTAATACCTCGCTTCTCGTTTCTGGTGGGGCTCTGGTTAGTGTGAGCACCAGTTGATGAGAGCCTTTCCTTAGTGCACGCTGGTGGCTTCCAGCGTAGACTTTTACTTTTACTTTATGCTTATTAGGACACCGCAAAAACCTTGCTTCACAACATCCTGCTAGGAGCAACAGGCACCATTTACAGCAGCCACACAAGGAACCCACGCCACAGCCTCGGAGTTCTTACTGGTCTACATGCCACAGCACTCATGTAAAAATTAAGCCTACATGCAGTCAGATCCACAACAAAAATCATACAGATGAGACGAGACGTTATATACAACACCCACAAATATCTGAGCAATACTCCTGGTGGTGTGCAGGCTTCTGCCTCCCAACCACCTGGTTCCACTGAAATGCTTCTGTTAATTATTCTCCACGTGGAATGTTGTCTCTGCATCCATTGGGTGGTGCAGAACACAAAACAACATCCTTTCCCAATCCATCATGGATGCATGAGTCATGCCGGTGTTCATACTATCTGCGTCCCTTTTTCTTTCTTTTCTTATGGAGTGCGGCATTAACACATGATTAATGGCTGTCGATACTCGTGAAGTAAGTCTTCACTAAAGATGGCATTCGGTTGAAATCCTTGGACAGAGGCTTCCCATCCCATTCCAAATCCTTTCCCTTTTCTCTTGCCCTTGCCAAATTACTCAAATTAAAAAAAACTGCGCAGGCAGTGAAAGACAGCCCCCGCGTTCATCAAGGAGGGAAGGAGTTTAAAAAATTACAAGCAGTTACCAAACAACTTGGCTAGCGGGCAGAGTCAAAGGCATGAGCTTCACTTCAATATCCGGGTTTGTGCTAACGGTGCCGTCAAGTGCCTTGTCGATCACGGTCAGCCACTGCAAGAGAAAGAGAGATACAAACAGAAAGTAATTATACATCCAAGCAAATTGTCATTCCTGGTCAGCCACTGCAAGAGAGGGTTATGGATACAGAAAGATCAATTATTTAAGTCAAGCGTTTTTATGTTTAAGATCACAGTTATTCAGAGAGCAGCGTTTGAAAGTACTTTGAAGAAGCAAATTGACAGCCGCAGTCAGCCACTGCAAAAAGAGGGATAAGACAGAGTGCACAGTAGTTTGTTCAGAGCCTATTGGTTGCAGTCAGTCAGTGTGTGAGGGGAAGGTGTTGCATGATGCCAAGCACTAAAGTGCCTTGTCGATCCAGTCAGCCAAAAGAGAGAGAGAGAGAGAGAGAGAGAGTGTGTGTGTGTGTGTGTGTGTGAGAGAGAGAGAGAGAGAGTGTGTGTGTGAGAGGGTATGTGTGTATGTGTGTGTGTGTGTGTGTGTGTGAGAAATATAGATCCTTTTTCCCTTTTTTTACCATTTCTGCAATGTTTACGTTCCCTCTTCCGCACTGCAGCAACCTGCAGACCTCGAGTATTTCATGATCAAATTCGCAAAATGAATGCTGCAACACCATCTGTTCTTACCTGCGGCCTCAACAGAGGCCCCTGACTCACAGGCATCTAGCAAGGAAGGCTTAGCCCCCAGGATGCTTAAATAAAAATTCAGCTGTCACCATGAGTTCCACAAGCTCGGTTCAATTTGTTTCTTCTGCTCCGTACCTGCAGACCTACTGGGGGTCCCACCGGAACCACCATTCTGCCCCCAGGGGAAAGCAGGCTGATGAGCCTAGGCAGCATGGCCTCAGTTGCAGCAGCGCCCACGTGGATGATGTCAAAGGTACCTAAGCTCGATTGGACCTCATCTGCACACACGTGTGCGAATGCATGTATGTGTGTGCATGTGTGTTTGTGTGTCTGTGTGTGCATGTATGTATGCATGTGTGTGTGTGCGCATGTGTGTACGTGTTTGTTTGCATGTGTTTGTGTGAACAGGCTGTTCCTCTAGAGTGTGCATCACTGAATGCAAATGAAGTGCTCTATGTGTGATAGGAGTCAAGGCAACAGATACAGGGAGAGAGCAAATTAAAAAGGAGGGTGGAAATGGTGCAGAAAGTCACGATGAAGTCTGACTTGCCGCTAGTGCGATCCCAACTCACAGCTGCCAAGTCAAAGGCAAGGAGGGTGTGCTGACAATGTATTACGCTGGCAACAGAAGGTGCACAGCACTGTAGGGTAGCATACAGAAGGCAAACCTCATGCTCATGCAGTTTGGATACGTACCATCAAAAATGTTGCCGCACAGCATCTCTAGGTTTCCATCCTGCACTCACACATTCCAGCAGAGTGTGTTTTACACATGTTTTTACGCATGTCTTACACATGTTTTACACAGGCAGCGGTCAAGGCGCGAGGAAGAGTGGTGCATCAAGCGTTTACACATGAGCTCAATGAAAGACAAGTGACACACAGATGGATACAAGTACGATTGGTGCCTTATTGTTTAGGTAGGTGTTTGTTGCATTTCAAGGTCATGTACTCTGATAACGTATTGCTAATGCAGTGCTAAAAAGTTCTCACAGCAGCTCTCATCTGCAGCATTTCATATCGGAAGATGTAAGCCACACACAACAGGGCTGGCATTCACACGTAGGGTCACATTGACACAAATACATTTTATGCTAATTGCACAGACACACACATTAGCTCATCTGTGCAGCCTGACAATTGCTCATCTGTGCAGCCTGACAATTGCTCATCAGTGCAGCCTGACAATTGCTCATCAGTGCAGCCTGACAATTGCTCATCTGTGCAGCCTGACAATTGCTCATCAGTGCAGCCTGAAAATTGCTCATCTGTGCAGCCTGGCAAATGCTCATCTGTGCAGCCTGAAAATTGCTCATCTGTGCAGCCTGACAACTGCTCATCAGTGCAGCCTGACAATTGCTCATCAGTGCAGCCTGACAACTGCTCATTAGTGCAGCCTGACAACTGCTCATCAGTGCAGCCTGACAATTGCTCATCTGTGCAGCCTGACAAATGCTCATCAGTGCAGCCTGACAATTGCTCATCTGTGCAGCCTGACAATTGCTCATCAGTGCAGCCTGACAATTGCTCATCTGTGCAGCCTGACAAATGCAGTGCTCTCTGAGCTCGACAGATCCGAACATGCATGCAGTTGCCTGCCTGCAAACAAGTAGAAAAAAACAAGCCACACAGCGTTGACCATGAACGATGATCAGACAGCCGTGCTCAGCTTACACGTACTTGCATGTGCAATGTGACACGTTCACGCCAAAAAGAAAAATAGAGACACCAACCTGGGTCTCGTGCTTCAGAGATTGTGGTATCGTTTTTTTCAGGTTTAAAGCACACAGCTCTATTATGCGCTCGTGCCGTTCAAGGGTGATCAACTGCAAGCATGCGTGCAAACGTGTGTGAAATTGCTTGGGTATGTGCGTGTGCGTGTGTGCGTGTGTGTATGTGTGTGTGTGTGTGTGTGTGTGTGTGTGTGAAAATGCCTTTTTGTGGTGTATGTGAATGTCTGTATATAGGCATGTGTGCACGTATTTTTGTGGTAGAAGAGCCAATGCGGATAAGATCGCGTTTGTGTTGCGTTTGATGCATAGAGCCAAGTGGAAAATCATGGCTGGCTCGAAAAAGATAAAAATGGCTGAGTTTTGATGTAACTTTGTGACCTTTCCAATAAGTGCACAAACATCTAAAAGGTGTTTATAAGCACTAATAGCTCACACCACAACTGTTGGTCGATTTTTAAATCCCGGCTACTTTTCCTGAATTATTGTATGACAGTGGGTTTTGCTGAGTCAGTCAGCACACAACCAGTCAGCACAACCAGTCAGATTGAGTCCTCACACCACACGATTCCTGAGTCCTGGCTCCTTTTGCTAGATTATTAATGAGCAGTAACTCCATGGTCAATTCCTGCGTGCTGGCTCCTTGTCCTGAATTATTATATGGCAGTGGGTTTTGCTTCAGGTTCAATCCTGGCTCTTTTTGCTGATTAATGAGCAGTATATTCCATTGCCCATCGCTGATTCTCTGCAGATTCTGAGGAAGCAATGCACAGAGGGAGACCTCTTTTTAAAAGCTGCAGCTGCATTTCTTCGACGCCATCTTACTTCCCTCACACTGCTACCTGAGCTTCTGGGCTCCCTTCTACACCGGCAGATACCACTCAATAGTTTATCCTATCTAAATCCATCCAATTGTAATTCACTCCTCCAATTGAAACCCGAGCTTAACCGCATCCAAATTGTGAGCCAGTCGTTCATCCAATTGTCATCATAGTCATTTTGAGTCTAATCCTGGCCACAGGGGAACCCTGGTACTCGGGATGTCTAGGGCCAATGCAGTGCTGAAGCACAAAAATGAGAGCCATATAGGTATACATCAATATTATGTATTCATGTATTCATGTATACAGCAATAAAGTGATTCTTTCAGCTCTCAGCTCTCAGCTTTCAGCACACAATTACATTATACAATGACCAGCCACCAGAATGCCGTGAGATCTTTGTCAGCATTGTAGCCTTGCCTGGCCAACATAGAACAGAGGGAAAAGCTCCAACTAGGGTTGGCCAGAACTGTGTACCGTATATGTACACTGTATATGACTGTATGTATGAGAACGTCCCTGCTAAAAATATCGTATTTACAATACACACCGTATATAAATGTACCTACCTATGGTTTTGGCCAACCCTATTCATGCCCTTACCTGTCCACAGGGGACGGGATCGGAAGCGTGAGTCTCGGTCTGCACACATCAACAACAAGGAAAATAGTCTCGGTCTGCACACAGTAGTCTCGGTCTGCACACAGCAGTCTCGGTCTGCACACAGTAGTCTCGGTCTGCACACAGTAGTCTCGGTCTGCACACATCAACAACAAGGGAAGTAGCACCGTACAGTGATATTCTGTGCTCCTAGCATTACCAGAGAATATCCAATAGGCTGTAATCAATACAAGCACCAACAAGCAAAGTAGCACCTTGCAGTGATATTCTGTGCTCCTAGCATACCAGAGGGTATCCAATAGGCTGTAATTAATACAAGCACCAACAAGCAAAGTAGCACCGTGCAGTGATATTCTGTGCTCCTAGCGTACCAGAGGGTATCCAATAGGCTGTAATTAACACAAGCACCAACAAGGAAGTAGCACCGTGCAGTGATATTCTGTGCTCCTAGCATACCAGAGGGTATCCAGTAGGCTGTAACCATTAAAAGTGTCATCAGGCATATGACATATGAAAGCATTTTACTTTGCGGTAGAAGACTTAAACCGTCCAAATATTGGCAGGCCAACATGGCTCCTTCTCCTTTATTAATGTGGGAAGTAGTTTTCACTGCCTGCGTAGTTTATTCCTCTCTTCTTCATATGAAGGCTCTCTCCTGTCTGCATGGGGGGCAAGCCACTAAAGGTCTGTGTTGTTTCTAGATTACAGGGCTACTGCCTCTACTGCAGGTCGGAAAAATAGTTGCACAAAGCTGAAAATACTGAAGGCGCAAGGTCAAGCTCTTATACTTATGTACATCCCAACTTGCACCCTCTCCCCCCCCCCACCTCACAAGCAAACACACGCGCACACACATACATACATGTTCACACGCCCACGCATACGCTCACACACACCTGCGCTCACACACACACACACACCACACACACACACACATGTGCACACGCATGTTCACACGCCCACGCATACGCTCACACACACACACACCTGCGCTCACACATACACACATGTGCACACACATGTTCACACGCCCACGCATACGCTCACACACACCTGCGCTCACACATACTCACACATGTGCACACACACATGTTTACACGCCCATGCATACGCTCACACACACACAACACACACACACACGTGCAGTTCACCTGGCTGCCTTGTCCCAGCATCATTGCCATGCAGCCTGCCATGTAGCCTGAGCCTGCGTATACATTTCGTGACAGACATGGAGAAAATTGCGCGTAAACACAAGTACATCCCCTTATCACAAGTCAATGTCACAGATAACTCTGACAGATAAATCTGAGAAACAACGGCAACAGCAAAAGGGACGCTTTACACACGCCCAGCTTCATTGAAGAGCGGATACCTGGCGGCAGCCGTGCAGCGGTTAACTTTGCCGGCAATAGAACTTCTCCTCACACTGTTTTGTTGAACCCTGCCTTATTTTAGGCCCGTGATGGACGAGAATATGAGTCTTTCACAAACAATGTTTCTAAAGCATTAGGTCAAATCAGCGTGACCAACACAACGCTAGATATGACCATGCATGCAAGTAAGGCAACAAGGGGGGTATCTAGTCATTCCCTAATCAAAATCTGCCTTGAGTCACAAGACGCAATAAAACGTTTTGGCTAGATTTTTTGCCAGGTACACTGCTATCCTGACACATAAGGCTCAACCACCTACCTGTCTCTGAAACAGGCTGTTCCTGAATTGAGAAAGCACAAGGTCGACTTTTAGCTTCCTTGCAGTAAATTGCACACTGCCTCAACAATATCCTGGTAGCATGTGCTTATTATAGCAGTTGGCTGTTGCAGTAGACTCTTGCACACCCACCCTATAACACACCAACCTACAATACCAAAAACAGCCTGAACCTGTACAATTATGCTGCCATAACTATACTGCCATAAATACTCAAACTCACCACTACAATTATCAAACTCAACTCGAACAATGATCGAAATCACCACTGCAATTATACTGCCATAAATACTCGAATTCACCACTTCCCTGGAGAAAACTAGCTTTTCCAATAGTTATGCCAACCCCCCCCCCTAAACATATAAGTTTTACAGCAACCGGCCCCGTTCTCTCTGGCCTCTTTTCACGTTTCATAGCAGCTAGGGAGGTGAATGTGTGTGTAGTGTGTGTGTATGTATGTGTGTGTGTGTGCGTGTGTGTGTGTGTGTGTTTAGGCGCCCAGCTAATTAACTGTTGTTGCAGGCATGACCTGGCTGCTTCATGCCCTAAAATAAGCGAAACGTAGTACAGTATATTATTATGCACTGTTTATAACAACCTCCCCCTCCCGAAAACTTGAAAAGTGTTTAGTGATTCAATCGCCGCCCCTCTAAGACGTTAATATGGGAAGATGATAAAATTTTTGTACAGTAATACGCTTTTTGGCCCAAGAACAAGAAGTTGTAAAGCTACGTACGTACTGTGTAGACAGACATGAACCATGAGGGAACGCTATTTATGCTTTCCTTGACATCAACTAGCCCTGGGTCGTTCTCAAAGCGCAGGGGTGGGCATATGATATGTGCACGCGCTCATACACCGCTCCCCACACCCAGGCCACGTGTCCCTTGTAAGTGGTTGCGTACGTGTGCTGAGTGACGTGCTGAGTAACGTGAAAGTTATCTGAGTGACCTCTCAGGGAGTGTCTGCACGCAAATGCTCCACTTGATCATGTAGCTTTTCCCGCTCACCCTTCTCACATCCACCATGTATCCCTCAGAAAAAGAAAAACCTCAGGCAGTGAACAGCTCACCCCGCATTGCATAAGGGGAAGAAGCCATTTTGGTAATGAGCACCCTAAAAATTCCTCCATCACAAGGAGGAAATTAGAGTCAAGGGATCAGGAGAGGACTTCTGTAGGCTTGGTCTGAAATAGGCTCCTGATGAGAGTCAGCAACAGGACTGGAATGGACATCCAATTTGGACAAGTTTAGCAGCGCAGTTATAAAGTGCACCAACTTAACCCTCACAACAAGAGTCTGTGCACGTGCTCCCACATTTCACAATTACGAACAGCTCTCCTCGCTCTCACCACTCCCCACGTCCAAGCCACGTGTCCCTGCCAACAAGTGACTGCACATGTGCTCCAAGCATAGGGCATGGAACGAGGGTGCGGGAAGGTGCTGGGAGTGGCCGATGGGTATGCTGCAGTCCTGTGCGTGTGTGCGTGCGTGTGAATATGTGTGTGTGCATGTTGTGTATGAAACTAGTATGTGTAATATGTTCATGCATGTATGGGTTTAAATGCGTGTTTGTGTGCCGGTCTGCATGTGCTTGTGATTTCTAGACAAGGAAGCTCAGGACGCACAGTGAGATGTATGCGTGTCAGCATCCGCGAAGTACTGACATGTATGCGTGTATGCGCTTCAGATGTATCGGTGAGATGCAAGCGGGCATCAAATTTTTTAGCGCAGGCAGATGTCTGGCTTACATAGCTTTAATGACGCACATATCTGCGAACACACAGCACATATCTGCGCACACATCTGCGCACACATATCTGCGCACACATATCTGCGCACACATCAGCACATATCGCGAACACAGCACTTTTCTAGCATGAAGGTGACACTCCCTTGATTTGTACAATCCTCTGATAATGGTGTCCATAGATGAATTTTGAATGCCTGTACTAAGCTGAGCTTCAGCACTTTTTTCAACCCACCGTGTAAGCCAATTGATTTTGTTCAGCCGATCCGATGGGCAAGAAGCGTGCCCGGTCCAGGTTCAGCATGATGGCTGTAACTGGTGGTGTGCGGATGAACTGGCACAGAAAGCAGGGAGTTGGCACATGTGCAGATTTTGTAATTTTTTAACATTGTATGGCTATGGCAGTATGAAGTGCGTTGTTTCAACTGCACATCTGCTGCACAACTGCTGTGTGCACAACTGCTGCGTGCAGGTGAGTAGCCTACTTTCTGCCCAGTCAAGCTCGTGCTGGGTCTAGAGGCACGGACTGTGTTTTGGTGCTGTAAGGAGGCTTTGGCTGCTCATACTTGTGCGCCACAAAAGGAACAGTACCTCTTGCTTTCTCAACTCTTCTATAAGTTCTGGCAGGGATGAGATCCGTTTTTGTGTCGTGGCTGCAGCAGCGTAGCCTCGAGCCTGCTGTCCGCCGTGCTGGAACCAGGGCGGCTGACTGGATGAGGAGATCCATCTGTGCTGTTCTTTATCACTGGCATGCTCTCTCCCAAGCGCACGTGTGCCCGCTCTGCCACGTGGAGTGGACAGTTGGGGGCATGGGGTCCCAGAAGATTGTGTTTGAGTGTCTCCATCGGGGCAGGTGATATTTGACAGCGAACGGGTGACCAGGGGGAGCAGACATGTTCCTGCAGGCACGCACGCATGTGATGCAAGCGTTGTTGTGGCATGCACCCCTGCAAAGGAAGAGATGGAAAGCTGTTTTCTGTAGTACCTGAACTGCTCCCACTCTTATCTAAGCATGCCAGCAGCCGAGCCAGTGAGAAAGGCATGCTTTTTTTCCACACAAAGATGTGCGAATCAAACAGCAAATATAAAAAAATTGTATAATTGTTAAACATGTTTGGCTTTGGAAAGAAGAAGCAAGAGGAAAAGGAAGTGGAGAAGGAGAAAGAGGCCGAGAAGCAGGTGAATCCTGATTTGTTCTCAGATGTTCATACATGTATACACATGTATACTCACAGGCATGCACATGCACGCACGCACACGCACGCACATACACACACACACACAACACACACACACACACACACACACACACACACACACACACACACACATGTGCACGCACACACACAATACACACGCACATGCATGCAAATACGTGCACACAAAAACACGCACACACACATACATGGATACAGACATTGGCATGTACACGCGCATACACACGTGCATTAATACGCACACTCCACTTTGCTTAAACACACACACACACACACACACACACACAAACACACACACACACGCGCACACACAAAACACACACACACACACGCGCACACACAAAACACACACACACACACACACACACACGCGCACGCACGCACACACACATACACACATACAAACACACACACGCGCGCACGCACGCACACACACATACACACATACAAACACACACACACCTTATACAACTTATGCATACAGAAGGTTTCAGTCAGCAGAGCCATCCCCACCAAGCCCGCTGTGATTGGAGACCAGGATGATGCCATGCTCGCCATGCCTCGCCCTTCCTCAGTGTTTGAGTATGGCCCCACTGTCAGTGTCGGTGGGGAGTACATGAGGGGCGTGTGCACAGGGGAAGACCCGGATGCCCTTCAAGCATGCACCTGGTCTCTAGAGCCTGTGCCAGGTAGGGGTCAGTTTTGTGCACCTAAATTATTTACTAAACTTTAGAAATTGTGAGGGTGCACACAAAAGTCACGCTAGCCCAAGGATACAAAAAACATGCAGAAGCAGACACGCTCGTACGCGCGGTGTAAGTACATGACGCTTTTCCTCTCGCATTCCTGATTGCAAATTGGCCTGGAGGGGGAGGACGACAATGTCATGCGTCATGCTCTTGCAACCGAACAGGAAGACCGCAACAGGACAAAATTACCTATATCTGCAAGCACCAGATTAGTTTCAAATGTAAACAAAAGTACAGGCAGAATGAAGCATGCAAGTAAGCACAAGTATGCAAGCACACATACACACATTATAGTTAAGGATTACAATAAATCATGAATAAAGGCATTTTAGTTTATAATAAGGGGTACTACAACACCGTACATTCCACAAACTGCCTCCCTTTCACACATACACACTACCTAGTGCTTGCACACACTCATGCCGGTAGTGTTCACGCTATCTGCATTCCTTTTCTTCATCTTTCACACACTCATACTTGCATCATATTAAATTTGTTCCTGTTTTGTGCTAGTATGTCACGTCGCTTCCTAAGCAAGCACTCCATGTAGTGCCCGGAAGTGCTGTACTTAACCTAAACAAATGACATGTTTTTTAACGCAATATCCGCCACCGCTTTCAGGTTCAAGACCAAAGGACAAGAAGCATCAGTACCGGATCGAATTTTAACAGGGAGCAAGCGAGGATTAGTACGTGGTTTTCAATGACTGTTTGGTTAGTACCCATCCATCCATTCTTTTTGCAACAGCTTAGCTAAAATAAGATATGAAAGAAAGATACAGTTTGATAGTGTTCTCCAGGTCTTCTGTGGCTTTCTTAAGTCTTGTATTTTATTTAGCCAGTTTTATATGAACGCGATTGGTTGCTATTATAAAGCAAGCCAATCAAATTTTCAACCTTCAGATGTTACAGGCGTTACAGAAGCCATCAGTCAAAAAGTGCGAGTGCTAGGGGTATATGTTAAACTTGTGGGAGCGTTTGTTGTAGCACCTACAAAAAAACCCTCTGAAAGGGAAAAAAGGCACGACATTTGTGACATTGCAGCATAGAATAAACCAGTGAAATCAACCAAGCATCTGCCAGGACCAACCGACCGTATCCTCTTAAAGAGAGGATTCATCAACTGTGTTTTGGGTCAAGAATAAGCCTGTCCTCTGAGGGCTAGGATTATCTTACATCAAAGTTGTGTTTCCTTTATTGCTTCGACGAAGTCATGATTCGTCTTGGCATCACTCGTCTGGTCCATATTATTAATTTCTCTCTGCCTAAGTGGGACCCCCTAAATGTGGTAACACTTCGGCCGGCTGGCTGGCTGGTCACTTGCTGTCAATGTAGAAATTACGTAAGGTAGATGTGGTCCAACAAAAGTTTGGCCCCTTCGAAAATTGCCGAGGAAGCCCGTCGCCACTCCACCCCAAGCCTTTAACCCCCAGACCCCTCTGACCTCACCCTAACTTTAACCTAACCCTGCCCTATTCCTACCTAAGAGAACTTGCGGGACTTGAAATTGGCCGGGAAACCCAATAATACAAGGCAAAGTTAGATTGAGCTATACTTAAATATGTGACTTTATATATAATACAACAAGACCATCCATCCAGCCAGCCGATACGCTACCTTTTAACGTGGGCCCTAGTGTCTCACCCATTTGCCACAATTTTTTATAATAAAACAATATAAAACGCAAGTTATCATCGTGGCAACTAGTAAAATTTGAATTCCTCAAATCACATAGCCATGAGCCAAGGAGTAAACGATGGAGCCCTTGACATAGACAAGCTTAACAGGAAGGTTTGGCTGGTCAAGGTGCCCAACTCCATAGCCCGTGTTTGGCGCCCTCTGTGCGAGCAGTCCATGAACCCAGCCAGCATGGACACAGAGGAGGACCTGCCCCAGCTGGGCAAGGTCCAGATGCATGTTGGCATGGAAGAGGTAAGGGCACACGCTACAGATCATCTCTTATGGTGGAGTTCCTCACGGGCATGCGTGTGGACGCTTCTGCAAATCAGGACGCTTCAAACTTATGTTCGATTTCAATTCTCCTCCTGCATCTGTGTGTGCCTACACAGGGAAAGCCCACCCGTGAGCTTAGATTGGTAGTTCCTAACCCAGGTGCGTCTCCTCCGGCTGACTGTCTTGCAGCGTGCGCGCACGAGTGGGACATCTTTTGTGTTATAATTATAATGCTGTTGCATAAACAAATTGTGGTGGATACCTGTGCAAACGTACGCGAAAGACTCTTCATCCTTGTCTTTTATGCTTCTCCAGGCCCACCCGGACAGCAGCAGCAGCAGCAGCAGCAATCATCAGGAATAAAAGCCTACCGGTTAACTCAGCTGCCTATCAATCAGAATGGGACCATGTCAGCCATCTCCTACAAGAAACCAGGAGAGGAAGAGAAAGTGGGAGATGCTCCTTCTCAATTAAGTGAGCGGTCTTCTTTGTTCTTTGTCTTGCTTGTTTTCTTACATATGACATATGACAAGATCGTCACCTTTATCTTTAAACAGTTCTTTTGTTTATCATCTGCAGAGGCAGAAGGAACTGTGGAGCTTAGTTTAAATGCGGCGCCTATGACAGCTGAAGATCGGCAGGTGTGTAATTGGAGCCCGTCAAGGAATGCGTGGCCGAGATGCTGCCCATTCCAAGCTGCAGCAATCGCTTTTTCTATACTACCTAGGGAGGGATGTACATAAAAAAAGTGTCCCAGTCCTGCTTTCAAAAAACGACTGTGAGCTTCATATTCGGTACACGTGCCACCTCCTTATTAACTCTTTGCATTTCCATTCCTTTGCTCTTTGAATGACTGCAGGGTCACATGACAGTGGACGATGAGTATTGCAACCTGTCTAAGCAGCGGAACATCAGCGCAGCCACAAAGACGCGAACAGTGCGTGCTTACGAAGACAACCGTGATAACCACATGGCTCTTGTGGCCAGCAAAAGAGCCTCAGACCTGGCTACTAAACGCAAGGTGATTGCCATTTGTAAGCTTGATTGTGATGAAATGACCAACATTAGGGCTGAACTAATGTACTTCCCTTATCCTGGTGCCATTGTCTCCTGATATCCTGATGCTGACTTTTTACCTCCCTAGCTCTTGCCGGACAACCGACCGCAGTTTAGGTTTTGAGGAGCTTGCTACGGATAAGGGAAATGTTTAATACAAGCAGAAGGTACATTTGTCATTAAATGATTATGCGAGCTCACAGATCCCCGATTGAATATGGCTAGCCTAGCACAAGAGGTGATTGGCAGACAAGGGTATACGTTACACGTTGGTAGAAAAAGTGTTTTGTTTCTTAGGTCACACATTTACAATCAGGCAGACTAAATAATAGCAGGAGTTGTAATCCGATGAGCCCTTCGCTTGGCCCGGAAAAGCTCACTAAGTATGTACTGTTCTCTTTAAGACTGTTTGTATGTGGGGCTTCCTGATGCGGGTACCTTGGTAAGCCCGTTTTTATTCATGCTGGCTGTTTAATCGCAGGCAGCGGAGGTACTTGTTCATCACGAACGATGTTGACTTCAATCGTGAAACGACGGTTGCCACTTGTTACCTGCATTTTCATTTTTAAGGCAACGTCCGTACTTGTTCATCACGAACGATGTTGACTTCAATCGTGAAACGACGGTTGCCACTTGTTACCTGCACTTTCATTTTTAAGGCAACGTCCGCACAGGAAGAAGTCTTTATTCTGTTTAGCAGGGCAACATTTTGCGCACAAGGACAAATGTCTGCGCTGCCGTAACACTTGTATCAAAATGCCCATCTTTGTGCTAGGGTGAGGAACATCGACGGAACCGTGAAGACAACAAGCGCGTGCGTGTGGATGTGCCTGTGTTGGAGCGTGAGCTATTCCGCTTGTTTGAGAGCAAGCCAGCGTGGACCTTTCAGCAGCTGCAACTAGAGACCAAGCAGCCTACGACACACCTCAAAGTTGTGGTCGAGCAGGTGCGAGCACAAAGGATTCTGCTTTGTGTCAACTTTTTAAAACCTCATCCTGTCGCTTACCGATTCGTTATGCCTTGATTGTTTCTGCATAATAATTACGGTTGGGGAGAACCGTATATGTGCACCGTAAATGGCCGTATATTTGGTGATTTCCCTGCCAAAAATACCGTATATACACCGTATACATATGGTTCTGGCCAACCCTAGTAAGATTGTAAAGTTCAGATTCCTCATCCCCTTTTCTTTTTGCAGATTGCGGTGCTGAAGCGAGGCATGGGGAAAGATGCGTCGTACGTGTTGAAAGACGAGTACGCGACCGGCGACAAGGAGGAGGGTGGGGAGCAGGAGTGATCTGTACGAGTATCTTTCTCTGATCTGATCAGGTGTACGTAACCCAAATTGTAAACTCTTGTTGGAATGATGACGTGGCATATAGACTAAATCCAAACTTTATATAAGCTCATTACCACGTCCAATGCTGCTCTCTGTCCAGTTCTAACATCGCAAGAGTGCCCAGAAAAAAAGAGGGGAAATCTGGGATGCTGTTTTACATCATGGGCCCATTTCTGTTTAACTTGAACCGCCCTCAAACCCGAACCCATAAATCCAGGCAAGATGCGCTCTTTATATCCACGGCTTCAGATTTAATCGATTTTTACCGTCTAGTAAGTTACTTTTTTTTGAGAGTTTAAATGCTCGACGGCATTCACAGATCACAAATGTTGAGATTTTTATTATGGCAGTACGGTGTTTGGATGTCCTTCTGGCACTTTCAAAACTTCGGAATACCGGAGTCCGGATGACTTGAATGAAATCAAAATGGAATCAAAATAAAAGTAAGATTTTAAAATGAACTTGACATCAAAATCATTTATCATTGCTCGGCAGAAGCAACCTGTATTGACGCAGCCACAGGGAGCTCGCCCTCTCCTGACGACGTGATGGTAAAACATATGAACAGATAGAGGCATTGTTTGGTGGAAATCCATGGGAAACTGTGCAGCGAAGCGAAGCAATGGGGGTGTGCAAGTACCTGTTGGTAGGCTGGGCTACAGGACTCCCACTCTCAAATGGAACTCTATCAGCTGACCCCGAGCTCCGTGCAGAACACAGGTTCGTCCAGCTTCAGGCCATCACTGCTGAGATGTGTGTCTTTGTGGACGAAGTCGGAGTGGTGCGCATGTAGGCTTGCTGCTCCTGCTCCCGCTACTGATCATCCGGGGTGCATGAAACGCTTGTTGTAATGTGATTATGTGTGCTGGCAGGTGCAGGACAGGACAATGCATGCTTTTGGTACTTTGACTACAGTCAAAACTGAGTGACTTTCCTGCTCTTGTATTACACAGGACTCGCGAGACACACAAAACTCGCGAGACACACAAAACTCGCCAGACACCCTAAACACCGTACGAATGTATGCCTGGGTACCTAGGGGAAGCACCACCATAGCGACTTATTTTCCTTAGGTATTAATGTGGGGAGTGGTTTTCACTGCCTGCGTAGTTTTTTCTTTTTCTTAAGGTCGCTAAGCAATACATTGTAGCTTTTCCTCTGCTGAGCAATCTGTTGTTCTTTTGCACAACCTGAACTGTAAACGGAGTGGAGGAGATTTGTGAGTGTGATCACTTGTGGGCCTCTTATTATCTTAGAGGTTAGAGATAGAGGCTCATGCTTGACGCAGACCACCCCCACAGAGACAAGGGCGGCTTTCTCAGTCGGAACAAGGCACTCAGGCGGTTTCTACAGGAAAAGAAAGCTATGCACATCAGATCAAGGCACATGAATGGCTATAGTTCTGCTTTATACACATACAAAAAGGCTCCTGTATAGGTATCTCTAGCAAATCCTCCGGGCAGTTCTACCAAAACAAGTAGGGTGTGATCTTGCGGATCACAATAAATGGGGCGGAGCCTGCGCTGCAACCTGCATTGCAGCTTGAAGTATATCCTTGGTAATTTTACCAAGGATATACTTCATATTTGCACTCCAGTTTATTCCGGACTGTCTTGACCAATGCTTGCGCCCCCTGGCGTCCCGAGCAAGCAGTGGGCGGGTACTGCTCTAACTCTGGTCTAGCTAAGCCCTTTGATGTACTGGCTGCATAATGGGAAGATGCGGAAGGAGTGCATGTCGCTCCAGTCGCTCCAGGCTCCAGTCTCCATCGCGGGCGACAGATGGCAACCGCATTTGTCTCTGGAGCATTGTCTCAGGGGGTTCACAGATGCTATAGACACACCAAGGGCAAGGGTCGCCGAAAGGGAGCCGAAGGGGGACGGCCGAAGGAGGCCGAAGGGGGAATCCAATTTACAAGAGGCATTATGATGTCATTTTCATTTTAAAATCTTGTTTTCATTTCATTTCATTTTGATTTCATTTTGATTTCTTCAAGTCATCGGACTCTGGTTTTCCGAAGTTTTGAAAGTGCCAGAAGGACATCCAAACACCGTACTGCCATAAATACAAACGGGGTTAAAATAGCAACCGCGGTTAATTCGGAAATTGCAAGTCGGGTTGACTTAATCTTAACCCGCCATTGTAAACGCGCCGTTATTGTCGACTTAGGACTATTATTAATTAAATTAATAATTATTAATTTAGGCACTTTGAAATGGTACAAGTTGATTCCTAACACATCATGCCTGATTTTGAGATTGGTGCTTGGGTCATTGCCATTTCCAGCTTAGCCCTCCTTGTTTCCTCCTGTTTTCTCCTATCCCTAGGTGGGTGTGCTCCTAGGTTTCTGGACACAAACTTGTACCCCGTAGGCAGTATGACTCCCTCGTGCGTGGAAAGATGCAACCATAAGTTGACAGGTCAAGTGCTACGTGTCCTGCCTTCTGCTCCTCAAAAGGATGTGCGTTATGCGACACAAGCACACATACACACACACACACACACACAGACACACACACACACAATCTTACACACACACACACACAGACACACACACACACGCACACACGAAAACACACACGGACACACACACATACGTGTCACATACATATACACACACAACACACACAAACACACACACACACACTGCTGCTTACTCAAAAATCGCAGTCATACGCATGTATCCTGCGGCATTTGCATATAGAGAGCACTCTCATGCGCATGCGTTTGTAGGGAACACACTCATGCATGCAGCACATGATGCGCCCCTGATGCCCCATGACCTCTCCGTCCCCTCAGGTGCTCTTGAGCTGAGTGGCATCCTAGGACCTGTGCAGTTGGGCCCTTGCAGCTGTCGCTCGTGGCGTGTGCACAACATCCTAGTCACCCTGCTGTGGCTGCCCACACTGGGAGCTGCTGCTTGGCTGCTTGCCGAGAATGCCCACAAAAAGTCCAGTGTGGGTCCTGCTGTAGTTGAGGGGGGGCGCATCCTCGTGGCCTCCGTTTCCGTGGCTGCTGTCATGGTATTTTTCCATGCCCTGGTGCTGCTCGTGTACGCGTCACGAGCTCGCAAGCGCGCCAAGGCCATGATGGAGCTCCCCTCGCAGCAGCTTCTGGTAGGTTTGTACGTGAGTGTGTATGTGTGTGCACGTGTGCGTGTGTGTGCGTGTGTATGTATGTGCGTGCGCTGCTTATGCATTGAATGCATCTATATCCAGGTCCCACAGCACTGTCTTTTTTGCTAGCTTCGCCCCCTGCGTACACAATAACAGAATGGTATGCATGTGCATTACACATGCATATTGTGCCCTTCATAAAAGGTCGATGCACAGTTAGCTAGATGCGTGCGCAGCCCCTGTTTCCAGCAAGGCCGCCATCGATGGAATCTCACACACACGCCACAGCCCTCCTCTTTACCATGCCTGAAACTGCGCCACAATGCCACGCCATGACAACCTCTCTCCCGCACATTCTTGTTTCCGCCCACACCCTGTATACACGTGCATCTGTAACAAAAATGTGTACGTACATTGACGTACATCGCGTTGATGTTTTTGTGTTTCGTATATGTGTGCGTTTGCAGCAAGCGACCGCCATGCGTGGCAACCTTAAGCCCTCCCCAGTGGCTGCTGTCGGGCCACCTACCAGCACGTCCTCCAACCCCAACAATCCCCCTTTCCGACTGCAATTCGGACGAAGTGATGGGGCATTTGGTTACACACTCTTCATTCCAGCTGAACAAGTATGTGTGTATGTGTGTGTGTGAGTTTGCGCAGGCGGTGCGCCCCTTTTCTGCCTGCTGTAAGTCCCATCCCGCACACAACATGCATATCATGGTACCTACTGGGAAATGGAATGCATGTCCAGACTGTGGTGTTGTAACTATATGGGGGTGGGCAGGGTAAGCAAAACGATTAGGCAGAGTTCCCAAGCTCTTGAAGGTTCCCGTCAGTCGCAGAAAAAGCGAGCAATGATCGTCGCTATGGTCCTGTGTGGTTGCTAGAGCATAGGTCTTTGCAGCAAGCAAGGAAAGAACATCATTGATGCTGCATCATACTTGTGTCTGTGTATGTGAGTCTGCGAGATGAGGGCAAATGCATCATGCTAGCTCGCTCTCCCATACACTCATTGTATCTGTATGCGTTTGTGCGTTTGTGTATGTATGTGTGTTGCATGCTGGGCATGAATTTCAGTGTCTGTGAACACTTGCCAACGTTTTCTTTGTTTCTGCTTTTTCATGTGTACTTGTGCGTGTACGGGGATGCGTGTGTGTGTGTGCATGTGTAGCATGCTCACGTGCACGTGTGTGTGCGTATCCTTTCCTTAGCAAGGTTGTGTCATTCCTGGTTCCTTCGCTGGATGTGTTCATGTTCTAATATGTGCACGCACATGCACACATGCGCACACATACACGCCCACACATACACACGCACAAACGTATGCGTAACACGCACACACACACACACACAACTTGCAGGAGGAGGAGGAGCTACGGCGTGCCATGGCCAACCACTGCCACCCCAATGCAGAGGCCGGCGTTCCTCTGGCTAGCAACCAGGTCAGCAGCAGTGCAGCAGTGGGTGCTCAGCCCAAGAAGTCCATCGTAAAGATGCGCACCATGAGGGAGGGTAGTGCAGACCCTAGCAGTAACAGCCATGCTGCTACATCCTCTATAGTATCCCTACCTCAGCCATCGCGTGGGGGCAGCGGGGGGAGCTCGCGGAACCCGTCACCCTATCGCCACAGCCTGCAGGTGTGTAGCGCAGCAGCAGCTGGGACATGCTCACTTGCAGGTTCATGCCGCGAGGCAAGCGCGGTTCTGTGGGGGCGTGCTCACGTAGAGCAAAGCTCCCCCAGTCGTAAAACCGCGCTTCCCCAACAGGCGCAAGGCGGTGTGTTGGCCTCCATGCAGGGTGTGTGTGTATGCTTTGGGAGAGTAGTGATGGCGTGCATGGAGAATGGGTGGCCTCCATGCAAGGGTGTGTGTGTGTGCTTTGGGAGAGCAGCGATGGCGTGCATGGAGAATGGGTTGGGTATGGTGTGAGTCTGCCAGAAATGTGGGTGTGGACCTTTGCAGGTGTATTTTTGCGCTACGCACAAAATGTCCAGTGTCGAGTTTCTGACCTCTTCCTCCTTGCTGTTGCTTGTGTTTTTACGGCGCAGAGTATGAGAGACCGTGGGGGAGGAGACCTGCGCAGCAGCTGGGGCAGGAGCACAGCGGCGCATCATGAAGCACATCAAGAACAGCAAGCTGCACCTGCAGCAGATCCTGCGAGCGTGGCACTGGGTTTCTCTGACCACCCCTCTCCCAGCCGGCCTCAGCTTGCCAATCCTCTTCGGCCCCCGCCCCCCCCTCCTACCCAACAATCGCTTGCTCCCCACTCCGTACCCCAAGAGATGGGGCAGCTGCCGAGCTTGGGCCCTGCACTGCCACCTGGCTCGCCTGCTCGCCCCTCCCCTACAGCTACCACTGGAACGGTGCCGTCCAGCAGCCAGCCTTCTCCCGCCCAGCCGACCTATGCTCGTCCCAAACAGTTCCCACTCGCCCCTCTGCAGCTATCCCCACAGCGCCCAACCAGTGCCATGACCTGGACGCAGGTGCTACAGCAATTGGATCCTTCGGCCAGCGGTAATGCCACCACCACCACCGCCACTTCCACCCTGTGGGCACAACAGCAGCAGCAGCAGCAGCAGCAGCACGCAGGTCAGCAGCAAGGGCTTGCAGCAGCCCCTTCCCTTCACAGCAGCACCCCCACCACCTCCATTTCCTTCACCTCTTCTTTAGGCCAGCAGCAGTCTTACCAGCAGCAGGTGCAGCTGCAGCAGCAACAACAGCACTCGCAGCACTCACAGCAGCACTCTGCCTCCCTTTCAGGGGAAGACTGGCAGCAGCACTTTGATGACAGCAGTAATAGGGGTGTCATTGCTGCTTGGTAGGTCACCCTTCTGCACATTCGCAATCAGCTTTACAAGCTTCTCCATTTGCTTCTGCCTCCTTCATGCCAAGTCATCATTTGCACGGCTGGCTGTCAGCCCATGAAACAACTATGACTAGTGGCACCTTGCGTTGCTCTTGAGTCTTTCAGTTTATTCATCTCTTCTCATCTACCTTTTCCATGCTCTTTTTTAATTTTGACTAAGGCCATTTCAATGCCAAGGTTTGTACCTGAAGCAACTCTAACCTTCACCAAAATGATCAACGTTCTGATTACAGGGATGAGCCAGAGAGAGAAGACCCAGCCCTGCAACAACACATTCAACCTGGTGGGTTGATCAATTTCTATGGCTTTTATTACTTTCTACATTTTCCAAGACAAATCATTCTTCATAGGTAGAGACGTGGGTGTGTGCCAAGATTTGGGGTGGTATTTACACCCATGGGCAACGATTTGTGCTTGTACTTGGCCTGATCTAAAGCAGACTGCTCATTGTGCAATTTTGCAAGCGAGCAGTGTTTCACAATGTGTCATACAACAGTGCTTGCACCCCAACATTTGTATCTACCTGCACCTTCCTCTTTTCTTATAGCTTAAAAGTGCAATAAGTAAACCTGATTTAAATGCCTACAAAGTTTCCCAACGAGACATGTTTAACAAGGAAAGCCATTCGCTAGCAATAAAAATTAATGGTGTAAAAATCACCGCACACAACTCCTCCCCCTAATCCTCTCTCTCTCTCTCACACACACACTCTCTCCCTCTCTCTCATTCTCTCTCTCAATCTCTCTCTCTCAATCTCTCTCTCTCTCTCTCTCTCTCTCTACATCTCTCTCTCTCTCTCTCTCTCTCACTCACTCACACACTCAATCTCAC
>Ga0307947_1000964_pt1 | contig 21980 bp, 24 predicted proteins | sample OrgLakmetagen232_FD_201840 | JGI IMG/M metagenome (GOLD analysis project Ga0307947, IMG submission 201840) | Saline water microbial communities from Organic Lake, Antarctica - #232 | ecosystem: Environmental > Aquatic > Non-marine Saline and Alkaline > Saline | place: Antarctica: Organic Lake...
CCCTGAGCTGCCTCTCCCTCTGTAGCTTCTCATAGTCTCTCTGCTGAGCGGCCAGCCTCTCAGCTGGGGACAGGGGCTCCAAAAACGGGTCAGGGGTTCACAACCAGGGCACGCTGGGAGCTAATTCTTAAAACCTGCCTGAAAACCACTTAAAATAATTAATTTATCACTTCGAATTCAGTTCGGAGAGGGCCCCGAGAATTATTAAAATTTTTCGTTTTTTTGCCAAATAATTATTTAATTTCCGAAGTGATCGTGAACCTACGGTACATGGTTATGGCCAACCCTACATACACCGTGTATGACCGTATGTATATATATGGTTATGGCCAACCTTACATACACCGTGTATGACCGTATGTATGGTGATTTCCATGCTAAAAATCACCATATATGTAGGGTTAGCCAGAACCATGTATATACGGTATTATTGACAAGGAAGTCGACAAATATACGGGCATACGCGGTGTATATTAACAATTCTGGCCAACCCTACGTATGTGCCCCTTAAGCACGTATGTATGTAAGGTTTTGGCCAACCATAACTGCACACACGCACACACACATGCAAGGAATTCATGCACTTGTATATGTGCGTTGTATGCTGCACAGGCTGAGCGCGAGGCCACAGACCTGAGGACTCAGCTTTCGAGGGCAGCAGCGTATGCAGCTGAACAAAGGGATGCGTCCATGCAAGCAGCAAATGCCGCACAGCAGGTGTGTGTGTGTCTGTGTGTGTTGAAGTGTGTGTTAAAGTGTGTGTTGAAGTGTGTGCAAGTGTGTGTGTGTGTGTGTTTGTACATGTGTGTATGTGTTTGTGTTCGTGTGCGTGCAAGTGTCGTGCATGCGTACTTGTTTCAAGTGAGATGCATGCCGTCCCTTTCCAGCAAAGTGCTTTGTCAACCACAGTAACGCCCACATGTAAAAGAATGAGGGACGTGTGCACAGTAACGCCCACGTGTAAAAGAATGAGGCTCGTGCACACAGCAACGCCCACATGTAAAAGAATGAGGTACGTGCACACAGTAACGCCCACATGTAAAAGAATGAGGTACGTGTACACAGTAACGCACGAGCCAAAAAAATGCTGCTGAGTCTAGTGTGCAACACTTGAGCTCCATTTCTTGGAGTGAAGCAAACTGATTTCTCTCACATCACCCTTGCTGCTCATCTGTGTTCCTCTCAATTTCCTCCATCTTTATGTTTTCTTGGTCCTCACATCTCACGATGCAAACGTAATAGAACCACGGCAGCGATTGCTCAATGTTTGAGTAGTCCATGTCGCGGCCATCACATTCAGGCTCAGCAAGCAGCACAGGCGGCCATTGAGGCTCGTGCGGTAGAGCATGAGGCCAAATGACACAGTAGCATTTGCTGCCCAAACTTGAGAGTCTGTGTTGCGGTTATCACATTCAGGCTCAGCAAGCAGCACAGGCGGCCATTGAGGCACGTGCGGTAGAGCATGAGGCCAAATGACACGGTAGCATTTGCTGCCCAAACTTGAGAGTCTGTGTTGCGGTTATCACATTCAGGCTCAGCAAGCAGCACAGGCAGCCATTGAGGCACGTGCGGTAGAGCATGAGGCCAAATGACACGGTAGCATTTGCTGCCCAAACTTGAGAGTCTGTGTTGCGGCCATCACATTCAGGCCCAGCAAGCAGCACAGGCGGCCATTGAGGCACGTGCGGTAGAGCATGAGGCAAAACGACACGAAAGTAGCATCTGCTCCGTGTTTGAACCGTCCATGTTGCGGCCATCACATACAGGCCCAGCAAGCAGCACAAGCAGCCATCGAGGCACGTGCGGTAGAGCATGAGGCCACCACACAGGCGATGAGGGCCAGGGCAGAGGAGGCAGACTCAATCATGGCTGCAGCAGGGCGCAGGTGCGTGTGTTGTGTGAGTGTGTGTGCGTGTGCGTGTGTGTGTGAGTGTGCGTGTTTGTTTGTGTGCGTGTGCGTGTGCGTGTGCGTGCGTGTGTATGTGTGTGTGTGTGTGTGTGTGTGTGTGAGGGCGTGGGTGGGGGGGTGGGGTGGGGGGGAGAGTGGGTGTGTAGATGTGAATCTCATATTTAGTCTGTTGGTTACAGACACACAATGGTGGGAATGCATCCATGTGCCATCACATACACTCACAAACACACACACACACACACACAAACTCACACACAAATGCAGGTGTGACAAGCTCCAGGCCTTGGCGAATAGGGGGAATTCATGCGCAGAGGGAACTACACATGCTCTCACACCACACACCCACGCACCAACACACACACACACACAAACAAACACGCACACACATGCAGGTGTGACGAGCTCCAGGCCTTGGGGAAAAGGGGGAATGCATGCGCAGAGGAAACTACACATGTTCTCACACCACACACCCACACACCAACACACACACACAAACTCACACGCACACACATGCAGGTGTGACGAGCTCCAGGCCTTGGCGAAGAAGGCGAATGCACGCGCAGAGGAAATGGAGCAGCGAGCGACAAATGCAGAGCAGAAGGTCAGCGAGACACGAGCAGCACTCATGGAGGAGGGCTCGGCAATCCGGCGGCAGATGCAGGAGCTACGGGTGTGTGTGTGTGTGTGTGAGTGTGTGTGTGAGTGTGTGTGTGTGAGTGTGTGTGTGAGTGGGTGTGGGTGTGGGTGTGAGGGTGGGGGTGTGGGGGTGTAGGTGTCGGTGTGGGTGCGTGTGTGGGTGTGGGTGTGGGTGTGGGTGTGGGTGTGGGTGTGGGTGTGTGGGTGTGGGTGTGGGTGTGGGTGTGGGTGTGGGTGTGGGTGTTTACTTTGCTTGTTGGGTCATACCTGATTGTATGTGTGTGTGTGCAATTATGTTTGAATGCATCCTTTTTGTAATTTTGCGAGTGGAATATGTTTCTTGCTCCTCCTATTCATCTCTATGGTTTGCTGCAGCAGAGGATGTGCTTGTAGGATAGAACAGGGCTGTGCATTTGCACTTCCATCATACTTGAACTGTCACGTGTGCATACTTGTAAAAATTGTTTGCTCTCTATGGTTTGCAGTGAGTTTTTCCAAGGGACTAAACAGGGCTGTGCATTTGCACTTGCATAAACTGTCATGTGTGCAACTCGGACAATCATGTGTGTGTAATTGCACTGGCATCAACTTTCATGTATGCATACTTGAACAATCATGCGTGCATGCTTGAACGATCGTGTGTGCGTACTTGAACAATCAAGTGTGCATACTTGAACTAACATGTGTGCATACTTGAACGATCATGTGTGCATACTTGAACTATCGTGTGTGCAGGCCACAACCGAGTCCATGGCAGAGACTGCGCATGCTGCCGCTGATAAGGCAGCTGTGGAGCTGTCGGCCGCTTTGGAGCGATGTGTAGCTCTGGAAGGAGAGAATGAGTCCCTGCATGACAAGCTGCTGCAAATGCTGCAGCTGCAGGTGTGTGCGTGTGTGTGCACGTGTGTGCGCGCGTGTGTGTGTGTGTGTGTGTGTGTGTGTGTGTGAAAAGGCATGTTAGTGTCTGGGTCAAATCAATTCCTGCAGGACAAAAATGAGTCTTGCAGGACAAGCTGCTGCTCAGCTGCAGCTGCAGCTTGTTAACAAAATGTGGGTTCTTACAACTGCAGCAGTAGCGTGCACACATCGCCTGCACTGAGCCTTCAGGAGCACATGTATCTTTGAACTCGTCACATGTATATTTGAATGCACAGACAGACACAAACACGTGCCAGACACAGACACACACACATGCGCGCACACACACACACACACGTAGAACAGATAGACCCCCCTTCATGCGCAGGGCTTGAAGGAGCACCAAGAAATGGCCGTGCCTGCACTGGACTTTCAGAAGCACATGCACCCGATAGGCAGTCATGCGTGCACACTTTCATTCATGCGCAGGGCTTGAAGGAGCACCAAGAAGTGGCCCAGCAAGCCTTGGAGCGGGACTTGGAGGTAAGAGTGTGTGTGCGTGTGCGTATGTGTGTATGTGCATGCGTGAGTGTGTATGTGTGTGTGCGTGTGTGTACGCAAATGTGCATGTGTGCGTGTGTGTTTGCGTTTGTGTGTGTGTGTGCGTGTGTGTACGCAAATGTGCATGTGTGCGTGTATGTGTGTGTATCTGCGTGTGCGCTGCTAGTGTGATGCTTCTTTCTTCTTTTAGTGCATGCTGTGTGCACCGCCAATTCAAGCTGGTACTGCATTCTGGCTGGATAGTGTCTACCAGGCGCAGCTGTGTTTGGTTGTGTGGTATTTTCAATACAAACATGCAATCTCATCCACACACATAAACACACATATATATACACATACGCATACACACATGCACTCCAGGTGCTGTGTAAGGAGGATGACCCATACACACACACACATACACGCACATATACACACATACACACACTTACACATATACACACATGTACCAAGTATATACGCACACATACCTGCACATGCACATGCACACGCTTGTTGCTTTGTTGCACTCCAGATGCTGCGTGAAAAGGATGACCCATACACACACATACGCGCACGTACACATACAAACACATACATGTTGTTTTGTTGTTGCACTCCAGATGCTGCGTGAAGAGGATGACCCATACACACACATACACGCACATACACATACAAACACATACATGTTGTTTTGTTGTTGCAATCCAGATGCTGCGTGAGGAGGTTAACCTATACACACACACGTACACATACAAACACATACATGTTGTTTTGTTGTTGCACTTCAGATGCTGCGTGAAGAGGATGACCCATACACACACATACACGCACGTACACATACAAACATATACATGTTGTTTTGTTGTTGCAATCCAGATGCTGCGTGAAGAGGATGACCCATACACACACATACACGCACGTACACATACAAACATATACATGTTTTGTTGTTGCAATCCAGATGCTGCGTGAGGAGTTGACCCATACGCACACATACACACATGTACACATACAAACACATACATGTTTTGTTGTTGCACTCCAGATGCTGCGTGAGGAGGTTGAGACGTACGGAGAGATCAAGCAGGAGCTGGCGATCCTAGCTGATGCCTTTAAGGTGCGTGCACATGTGTGTGTGTGTGAGCACATGCTCACCTGTGTGTTTGTGTGTGGCGTTGTCAGTTGTGCATGCCCTTTTGCTTACTGGAATTCACACTCCTTGCCAACACACACACACAAAACACAAACACACACACTTACATATACACACAATCCCATAAACACATACGCGCATGCACATGTGCATACACTTACGTACACATGCACACACGCATGTACACACAATCATATAGACACATACACACACACATGTGCATACACCTACGTATACACGCACACACGCTTGTACACACATCATATAGACACATACACACACGCATACGTACATGCACTTGCACACACACACACACACACACACACAGGCGAGAGATGCCGAGGCTACTGATCTGGACGGCCAGCTCCTGCGCGTGACTCAGCTGAAAGACGACATGGAGAGCCAGCTCAACCAATCCCACAGCTCACTGCAGGAGGCCAACACAATGCTTGAGGTGTGTGTGCGTGTGCATGTGTGTGCGTGTATGAACAGGGGTGTGCAGGTGTGCGTGTGTGTGTGCCTGTTTGTTCGCACGTGGATGTGTGTTTGTGTTTGTAGGTGTGTGTGTGTGTGTGAGTGTGAGTGAGTGACTTAAATGCAGGTGTGTCAGCACTGAGGGTCAGCCAAGATCACACAGATGGTCATAAATTCCTGGAGATGCATGTGTGTGTACTTAAGGCATGCACGTGTTCACTGCGTATGATGTGCTCTCATTGATCTGATGGTTAACCGCGGGCGGATCTAAGAGTTAACTGCGGGCGGATTTAAAAATTAACCGCGGGCGCGAACCCAGCGCTCTGATTGAACCCACTAAAGTCCAGGTGGTAAGCGGAGATCAGATGTTTGTTCAGGCGCCATCTGTGAAGATATCAAGCAACACACACACACAAATACATACACACGCACATCTATTACTGATGCGGTGCAGGTTCATCACGTGCGTGTGTGTATGTTTGTGTGCTCAGTGTATGCTCAAACTGTGCGGTGTATGTTTTTGCTGTTCTGGCGTGTGCTCACTTTGTGTGTGGTGTGTGTGGTGTTGTTTTTCTTTGCTGTAAGGCGTGATAGCTGGCTTAGCCTTGAGCTCAATAATTAGAGCATCAAAGGAATTGCACGGATACATAGAAACACGCAGCTAGACGGAGAAAGGTGCGTAGCCTCGTCAATTCTTACATCACTTTACACTCACGCATGCATGCACACACACACACACACACACACACAGAACATGCAGCAAGTAAACACCGAGCTGTCAAATCGGATGGAGTCACTGCAGGCAGAAGTTGCTTACCAGGTGAGGAAACCCATGAGACTGGGAGTGTTCGCTATAAGAAGGCTCACAGCTGTTTGGTACATGAGTTAATGGAGAGTGCGCAATTGCAGAGTAGTCCATGAGATTATGGAGATGGGTCTATGGGGCTATGGAGATGGGTTTGTGGACAGTGTGCAGTTGTAAATTAGTCCATGAGTTTATGGAGATGGGTTTATGGGGCTATGGAGATGGGGCTATGGACAGTGTGCAGTTGTAAATTAGTCCATGAGATTATGGAGATGGGGCTATGGGGCTATGGAGATGGGCTTGTGGACAGTGTTCAGTTGCACGTGCACTCAGCCACCAACACTTGCTTAATGTGCTTACGTGCCTATGGCATTTAGGGAAATCCTTGAACCCTCAATGATACGCCTCGAACCATAGGCACAAATCATTGAGGGTTCAAGGATTTCCCTGAGTACCGTAGGCACGAAGCATTGAGGGTTCAAGGATTTCCCTGTGATGATCTACAGCATACCTGGGTCTCCTTGCACCGCCAACAAAGGAAAGGTCAGCTTGATTTGGCTGTTATTGAGGTGCTTTTTTCCATGATGTGTGTGTGTGTGTTGCTTTTCCATGATGTGTATGCGTGTGTTGCATTTCCACGATGTATGCAAGCATGCGTTCAGGCAATGTACCACAGTTGCTCTGTGTGTGTATGTGTGTGTGTGTATGTGTGTGTGTGACACTCACATACTTGAGCAAATAAATACGTGATTTACAGGGAAAACGCAATGACCAACAAATTGCTTAGGGCCATCAGTTGGTATGTGTGGATGATGTCCCTTATCCTGCATTTAAATTTAAGGAGGTGTGCCCTGCATGAAAGGGGTGTCAGTTGCCCTCCCTTTCTTGGTTGGTCGTTGGCACTTACGCCTTGCAATCAGTGCCAGGCGCATACGCACTGCCTTGAAATGAAATTATGGGCGTTTTTTTTGTTAGAATGCGTGGATTCAAGACTCAAAAGGGTCTGCTCGCACTTGAGTACTACACACACACAAATATAATGAGAAATTCATGCTGCATGAAAAGAGGGCGTGGAAAGAGGGGTTCGTGCTGTGTGAAAAGAGGGTGTCGAAAGAGGGGTCCATGCTGTGTGAAAAGAGGGCGTGACAAGAGGGGTTCGTGCTGTGTGAAAAGTGGGCGTGGAAAGTGGGGTTCGTGCTGTGTGAAAAGAGGGCGTGGAAAGAGGGGTCCATGCTGTGTGAAAAGTGGGTGTCAAAAGAGGGGTCCATGCTGTGTGAAAAGTGGGTGTCGAAAGAGGGTTCTTGCTGTGTGAAAAGAGGGTGTGGAAAGAGGGGTCCATGCTGCATGAAAAGAGGGCGTGGAAAGAGGGGTCCATGCTGTGTGAAAAGAGGGTGTGGAAAGTGGGGTCCATGCTGTGTGAAAAGAGGGCGTGGAAAGAGGGGTCCATGCTGTGTGAAAAGAGGGCGTGACAAGAGGGGTCCATGCTGTGTGAAAAGTGGGCGTGGAAAGTGGGGTCCATGCTGTGTGAAAAGAGGGCGTGGAAAGAGGGGTCCATGCTGTGTGAAAAGAGGGCGTGACAAGAGGGGTCCATGCTGTGTGAAAAGAGGGCGTGACAAGAGGGGTCCATGCTGTGTGAAAAGTGGGCGTGGAAAGTGGGCGTGGAAAGAGGGGCTCATGCTGCGTGAAAGAGGGTTGTCAGTTGCAACAGAGGAGGTGGAAAAAAAGGTCCATGCTGCGTGAAAAGAGGGTCGTTCAATTGCAACGGATTAGTGATGGGTAAGGTGAGCCTCCTGCTCCTCTCAAGGGCCCTTGAACATTGTAGCACACGATTTGTCCATCCTTTCATTGCTCAAAAACAGGCACTGTAGTAGACACAGACCTGGGCTCGTGTCCAGCTAAGAGGGCCGCGCAGCCACAGCCAAAGGTCCACGATACTGGAAAAACACAGCAGCATTTGTGCTTGTTTGCTGCACAGGCCCAGATCGTGTCAAAACTCAAAAGACTGTGCAACCACGGCCAAAGGTTCTTGGTACCAAAAAGGGCATCTTTTGTTATCATGTGCTGCACAGGCCCAGATCGTGTCAAACTTAGAAGACCGTGCAACCACGGCCGAAGACACTCTGGAGGACGTTGAGATGACCGTTTCGCAATTACGCCAGGAGGCAGAGCAAAAAAGCCAGGTGAGTTTTTGTGTGTGTGTTTGTGTGTGTGTGTGTGTGTGTGTGTGCACGTTGCTGCATGCACGTTTTCCTGCTTCAGTAGCCGTTTAGCCACTTCAGGTGAGTGTGTGTGTTTGTTTGTGTGTGCATTTGCATTTGCTGCATGCACGTTTTCCCGCTTCAGTAGCTGTCGAGTCACTTCAGGTGAGTGTGTGTGTGTGTGCAATTGCATTTGCTGCATGCACGTTTTCCTGCTTCAGTAACCGTCAAGCCACTTCAGGTGAGTGCGTGTGTGTGTGTTTGTGTGTGTGCATTTGCATTTGCTGCATGCACGTTTTCCTGCTTCAGTAACCGTCAAGCCACTTCAGGTGCGCATTTGCTGCATGCACGTTTTCCTGCTTCAGTAGCCTTCTAACCACTTCAGATGCTGCGGAAGGTTAGAAGCTAGGGTGGGCCAGAATCATATACATACGGTGTATATACGGTGATTTTGGCAGGGAAATTCTGGATTATGCGGTCATATACGGCATATATATATATATATATACGACTCTGCCCAACTCTGCGTGCACTATTATGTGCGTGCATACATCTGTACATACTTGTGTGCGCATGTACCTACACACATAAATGATATACGGTTTTGGCCAACCTTAGGATTGAAGCTAGGGTGATAAAATTGTCGGCACTTGCCAAGAGCTTTCCCTGCTGGTTTTTGCAAGCTGGTTTTTGTCAGCGTATACTCCATCATGGATTTGGATCTTTGAGCCTCCTAGTATAACCAAGAAGCCGTAGAATGAATAGACGTGCACTCTGTGTTCCTTTTTAACCTTTTACAACTTATGCAGCGTCAGGCTTGTTTGCATGAATGCAGAAGAAATCGATTGTTATGTGTGATGAAAATTCACACGTGCACTTCACACACACATGCACACACATCCACATCCCCACACACACGTGCGTGCGCATACAAACACGCACACACATCCACATCCCCCCACACACGTGCGTGTGCATACAAACACGCACACACATCCACATCCCCACACACACGTGCGTGTGCATACAAACACGCACACACATACACATACCCACACATATGTGTGCGCGCATACAAACACGCACACACACACATACACACACACATATACACACAGGCACTGGCAGAGGCCGGCGATCGTCTGCGTGCTATTGAGTTGTCAGAATCAGAAGCCCAGGAGCGGATCCAGGAGCTTCTGCAGCAGATACAGACAGAGCCAGATAGCACGGCTGTGAGTCTGCAGGTGCGTTACGTGTGTGTGTTTTGGTGGGATACAGACAGAACCAGAGAGCACGTCTGTGAGTCTGCTGGTGTGTTCCGTGTGTGAGTGTGTTTTAGTGGGATACAGACAGAACCAGACAGCACGTCTATGAGTCTGCTGGTGTGTTCCGTGTGTGTGTGTGTTTGTGGGATACAGAAAGAACCAGGTAGCACGTCTGTGAGTTTGCTGGTGCATTACACGCCAACAGGTGATTGACCCACATTATAACAGTCTTGCCCTCACTGTTCACACTGGATAGGTATCACGTGTTCACACAGCCTAGCACATTACAACAGTCTTTACCCTCGTTCTTCACACTGGGCTGTTCACACTGGGCTGTTCACACTGGGCTGTTCACACTGGATAGGTTTGCCCTCGCTGTTCACACTGGGTAGGCATCACATTTTCACACAGCCTAGCACCTTGAGCCGCGTTGGCCTTCAGGACTTCCGTATGGCGGGCTAACAGACACACTCATTCCTCCATAGGGTTGGCCAGAACCATAGATATACGGTGTATATATGGTGTTTTTGGCACGGGAATCACCAAATATACGGTTATACGGTGTATATATATACGGTGCTGGCCAACCCTATTCCTGCATATTCCTGCACATCCGCACACACACACACACACACACACACACACACACACACACACACACAAACACAAACACACACACACATTCCTGCATCGTCAGCTGCACCTTGAGCTGCTTGGCCTGCACTTTCTTGTATGGCGAGCCACAGCTACGTCACCTCTCAACCCGTTTTGAGCATGCAGGATTCTATCTTGGTGGCCCTGCAGGATTCAAATCCTGCAAAGAGTGCAAAATCCAGAAAGGATTCCAACCAAAATCAACAGCCGTGCAAACTTTCGTGACACGCACATGAGTAGGGTCGGCCAGAACCATAGATATACGGTGCATATACGGTAATTTTGGCAGGAAGATCACCAAATATACGGTCATATACGGCGTATATACATATACATGTATAATATATACGGTTCTGGCCAACCCTACACATGAGTCTGGACATTTCCCACCTGTCTGTAAACAGGCGTGAGATAATCTGTTCTGCATCTTGCATCCCTGCGGTTGTGTGAGCAGTTGGCACGATGAGTGCATGATGGCTTACAAACAAGCAAAAATATAAATGGCCTGAGGCATGCATGAAGCGCATATGGCACACGCACTTGCATCCCTGCGGTTGTGTGAGCAGTTGGCGTGATGAGTGCATGATGGCTTACAAACAAGCAAAAATATATTTGGCCTAAGAAGGCATGCATGAAGCGCGTATGGCACACGCACTTGCATCCCTGTGCTTGTGTGTGCAGTTGGCGTGATGAGTGCATGATGGCTTACAAACAAGCAAAAATCTATATGGCCTAAGAAGGGATGCATGAAGCGCGTATGGCACACGCACTTGCATCCCTGTGCTTGTGTGAGCAGTTGGCGCGATGAGTGCATGATGGCTTACAAACAAGCAAAAATCTATATGGCCTAAGAAGGGATGCATGAAGCGCGTATGGCACACGCACTTGCATCCCTGCGGTCGTGTGAGCAAATGGCGTGATGAGTGCATGGTGGCTTACAAACAAGCAAAAATATATATGTCTTAAGGCATGCATGAAGCGCATATGGCACACGCACTTGCATCCCTGTGCTTGTGTGAGCAGTTGGCGTGATGAGTGCATGGTGGCTTACAAACAAGCAAAAATATATATGGCCTAAGAAGGCATGCATGAAGTGCATGTGACACATGCACACCCTCATAAACAAGCACACACAAGCATAAAATTGTACTCACACATATGCAAAGGCACACTCACACACACGTGTACACACAGACGCACCAGGCCGCCCAGTCTAGCATTGAGAGCCTGCAAGCTGAAGTGCGGGAGCTGCAAGCCACAGGAGCTGAGCTGGCGAGTGCGCGCAAAGCTATGGAGGTGCTGCAGGCAGAGGTAGGGGGAGATGCGGTTGCTCGTGGGATGATGCAGGCTTTGTTTGCAAGAGATCAGGGCGTTGAGCTGAGCTGGTCAGTGCGCGCAAAGCCAAGGAAATTTCATCATTATCGATATGGCTTACATTCTATTTATGAGTAGGGCTGGCCAGAACCGTATTTATATACACCGTATACTTGGTGAATTTTCTGCCAACAACACCGTATTTACACCGGATTTATTTATGGGTCTGGCCAACCCTATTCGTGAGGAGGTGGTGGAGGGAGCACACATTGTATAGGATACCAGTGATAAGTGATGAATGACTACTGATTAATGATCAAGGTCACTCACTCGTGCAGATTGACCAACAATTAGCATGCGCCATTAGTTTCAATGATTGATGGCCCTTCCTTTCTTTCAGCGTTCAAATGTAGACAGTGTTGTTCAAATGTAGACAGTGTTGTTCAAATGTAGACAGCGTTGTTCAAATGTAGACAGTGTTCAAATGTAGACAGCGTTCAAATGTAGACAGTGTTGTTCAAATGTAGACAGTGTTCAGTTGTAGACTGTAGACAGTGCTCAAATGTCAACAGTGTTCAAATGTAGACAGTGTTGTTCAAATGTAGACAGTTTTGTTCAAATATAGACAGCCTTCAAATGTCAACAGTGCTCAAACGTCGACAGTGTTCAAGTGTAGACAGTGTTGTTCAAATGTAGATAGCGTTCAAATGTAGACAGCTTTCGTTGCAAACAGCTTGCTGTTCCTCATGCAAGCCATGCATCCCTCAACATTGTGGATACTTTGTTTGTGGTGTGCGAGTGCCACCAACCATTTAACCTGATTGGATGCATGGACGTTTGAGCACACAAAAGCCCAACACTGTGTGTGTTCTACTTATGTGAGACCACAAAGCTACTTTGTGCGCGCTTTCATTGTCCAGGTGGACACATTGAAGGGCATTTGTGTGATCACACATCCATACCGTTCGCACGTTCTCATTGTCCAGGTGGACGCATTGAAGGGCATTTGTGTGATCGCACATCCATATCGTTCGCGCTTACTCATTGTCCAGGTGGACACACTAAAGGGCATTTGTGTGATCGCACATCCATATCGTTCGCGCGTTCTCATTGTCCAGGTGGACACACTAAAGGGCATTTGTGTGATCGCAAATCCATATCGTGCGTGCTTACTCATTGTCCAGGTGGACGCTTTGAAGGACCGGCGTGGAGTCTCAGGCACCGAGCTGCAAACGCTGCAGGGCAGGCTTCAGGAGGCCACCCTCAAAGTGTCTGACCTGCAGGTGTGTGTGCGTGTGTGCATGTGTGTGTACATGTGTGTGTGTGTGTGTGTGCACCGAGCTGCAAACGCTGCAGGGCAGGCTTCAGGAGGCCACCCTCAAAGTGTCTGACCTGCAGGTGTGTGTGCGTGTGTGCGTGTCTGTGTGTGCGTGTGTGTGTGCGTGCGTGTGTGTGTGCACCAAGCTGCAAAACGCTGCAGGGCAGGCTCCAGGAGGCCACCCTCAAAGTGTCTGACCTGCAGGTGTGTGTGTGTGTGCTTGTGGGTGTGTGTGTGCGTGCACGTGTGTGTACATGTGTGTGTATGTGTCTTTGCATGGTGTGTGCGAGCGTGTGTGATGCCACCCATGCCACCCGACTTGTCAAAGCGTGTGTGATGCCACCCATGCCACCCGACGTGTCAAAGCTGCAGCCTGTAGATGTGTGATATATTTCAGTGCACACTGGCTAGCAATAATGTGACCAACGCAAGGCTCACCAATAATATGACCAACGCAAGGCTAACCAATAATATGACCAACGCAAGGCTAACCAACGCAAGGCTAACTAATAATATGACCAAAGCAAGGCTAACCAATAATATGACCAACGCAAGGCTAACCAATAATATGACCAACGCAAGGCTAACTAATAATATGACCACGCAAGGCTAACCAACCTTCAAACCCCTTTCTATACTGTGTGAAGCCCTTTCCTGCGTTGCGTCCGACCCCTTCATCAACGTCCTTCATGTGCAATCACAAACGTAAAACAGCATGCTAAATCAAACAGCTGTATTATCTATTAAACTAAAACCTTTCGATTTCCACACAGGAGGCCGAGGCAGGACACCTGCGGGAGCTCACACAGGCAAAGAAAGCGCTCTCAGATCTCGGCAGCGAGATGCAAAGGCTCAAGGCTGAGGTGCGTGTGGCATGTGTCGTGTGCAGTAATGTATGCGCATGTTTATGTCAGGCTGCAAATTGTATGTGCAATCACATGAGTCCTGAACAGTATTCTTCCAGAGGTGGTCATCTGAGCAAATGTCTGGGAATGTGACTTTCTTGATTTGATCGTGTTTTTACAATGGAAGAAGGCGGGCGGAAAAGTTTTGGGGTCAACTGGATGTCTGGGTGGCCTGTTCTGGGAAACATCCTCGAATTTGGCATAGATCAACCTATTCTGCGCTCACCACGCCCACATTTGGGGTCCAAAGTCATTGAAAACATAAGCCAGGAACTTCCATTTTGCACCCTTTTTGGCTTGTAAATGGCTGAAAATGGAGATATCACCAACCACTGGTCCAAATGACTCCAATCCTTTTGCAATGATGTTTGTTTATTACAAGGACCCCAAAACACTTCAAATCACCCAATTTGGGCCAGTGAGTGATCTGAAGTTCTGAAGTTCTGGCTGTGAAAAGTAGGGTTCACGCCGCAGGCAATTAGGCGTGCTTGCCGGAGTTTGCACTTTTTACGCTCAGGTGTAGCCAGACGCTGATGTCAAGGGCTATCATTTGGTGCTGACCTTGAAAAGTGCAAACTCCGGCACGCATACTCCATTCATATTTAAAAACACCCCTTTTTGGACCCTCAGATGACCACCTCTGGTATTCTTGTCCCCCTCGATCGTATGTGTGCTTGTTTGTATGTGTGTGAGTGTGTGGATGTGTGTGTGTGGGGGTGTGTGCGTAAACGTGTGACTATGTTACCAATGACGAAAAAACAAAAGGATGCCCTGTGTTGCATTACAAATAAGGGCGACGGGAACCCTGCTTTGATGATCTTAGTCTTGCTTTGTTGATCCTAGTCCTGCTTTGATGATCCTAGTCCTGCTTTGTTGATCTTAGTCCTGCTTTGTTGATCCTAGTCCTGCTTTGTTGATCTTAGTCCTGCTTTATTGATCTTAGTCCTGCTTTGTTGATCCTAGTCCCTCCCATGTGCTTGTGAAGCAGACGCTTCTGTGTTTTTAACTTCCCAAACCAAGGTTGACCTTCCAGTCAATACCGGGTGCTGCCCTGATTGGTGATGGAATGATAATGTGTGTGTGTGTGTGCTGACCTGGTTGGTGGTGTCCTGGAAATTGGTGGTGATTTGATCAAGGAAATCGACGTGTCTGTACTGCATTTCACAGTGGTCTGTGCACATCACAACAGCAATTAGGCAGCGGGCACATACATACACATACAGTGGTAAATACTTCTATATGAGTTGGCTCTGCGTTTGCTTGCTACTAACCGTGTGCGTGTGTGTGCGTGTGTGTGTGTGTGTGTGTGTGTGTGTGTGTGTGTGTGTGTGTGTGTCCAGGTTGCCACAAAGGAGAAGGAAGCTGCCGCAGCAGCAGCTGCTTATGAAGAAGAAACTGCTCAGGCAGCCTCAGCGGCAGCAAAGGAGAAGGAAGAGGCGCTTGCAGCCGCCGCAGATGCAGCAGCAGCAGCGGCAGCTACAGAAATGGAAGCTGCACAAGCAGCAGCGGCAGCTGCCTTGGAAAAAGAGATCAGTGAGAGAGAAGCAGAACAAGCAGCAGCGGCAGCTGCTTTGGAGAATGCGGTCAGTGAGAGAGAAGCTGCACAAACAGCAGCAGCAGCTGCCTTGGAAAAAGAGGTCAGTGAGAGAGAAGCTGCACAAGCAGCAGCAGCAGCTGCCTTGGAAAAAGAGGTCAGTGAGAGAGAAGCTGCACAAGCAGCAGCAGCAGCTGATTTGGAAAAAGCAGTCAAAGAGCGAGAAGTTGCACAAGCAGCAGTTGCAGCCATGGAGAAAGAGGCCAAGGAGAAAGAGGTGGCGCTCCAGGTGAGATAGACCTCTGCTTTGTTTAAAGCTGGTGCCTGCCAAGGGAGCGTTATGATTGATTGATGTCCTCACAGATGCATGAAATTACCTGCCCATACCCACACAATACCATATTCACACACAGAGATGTATCATACGGCGTATTATACGAATACGCCATATCGTATTTAACGTGTAATTTACCGTATTGAACAAATTCGGTCGTATAATACGGTATAATACGACTGCAAAATTTCCTGATTTTTGGCCTATTTAGGCAATTTCCGCCCCATGAACGGCCTTTCCAGCGAGATTTTGATGCTATTATATACTATTATTATAACTTTTAATTTATTGGAAAAGGATTGGAAGCGTTTTGGGTGTTTTGGGGCGAATCGAGGTCCTTTTTGGGTCAAAAATCGGCTCTCCCAATATTGCTTTAATATAATATATGATTGTATTATACGCATATTTCTTAATTAACAAGTGTTTCACCATATTGAAGTTCCAAATTACCGTATGACACATCCCTGTCTGCACACATACGCACGCGCACACGCATACACACACAGATATACGCGTATACACATGCACCCACGCACGCACACACATATACGCACGCACACAAACACGCACACACACATGCACGCACACACACACATACATGCACACGCACATACACGCGCACACACGCACACAACCACAGGGTACAGAGGCAGCAAAGGGAGAGGTGCTGTCCAAAAAGGGTGAGGAATACGAGCAGGCTCAAGCTCAGAAAGCTGCAAGCGCAGCAGCAGCAGCAGCAGCAGCAGCGGCAAGTGCAGCAGCAACTGCAGCAGCAGAGAAGGATAAGCAGGAAGAGAGGCAGCGTGAGCAACAGGAGCAGGAGCAGCAGCAGCAACAATTGCAACAGCAACAGCAACAACTGCAACAGCTGCAGCAGCAGCAAGAGCAGCAGCAGCAGCGGCAGCAGCAGCAACTGCAGCAGCAGCAGCAGCAATTGCAGCAGCAACAGGAGGCGGTGCAAAAGGAACGGGAGCAATCGTTGGCACAAGTACGTGCACCTGTTCAGACACACAGTACGGTACACACAGCACATACAGTACGGTACACACAGTACACACACTACACACAGTATGGTACACACAGAATGGTACACACAGTACACACAGTATGGTACTCACAGTACACACAGTACGGTACACACAGTATACACAGTACACACAGTATGGTACACACAGTACACACAGTACGGTGCACCTGTTCAGACACACAGTATGGTAAACACAGTTCATACAGTACGGTACACACAGTACACACAGTATGGTACACAGTACTCAAAGTACACACAGTACACACAGTACGGTGCACACAGTACACACAGTATGGTACACACAGTACACACAGTACGGTACTCACAGTACACACAGTACGTTGCACCACCTGTTCAGACACAAGAAATGCATGTTTCACACACTAGCAGGGGTTGGCCAGAATCATATACGTACGTATGTGCGATGCAAGTACAGGGAGTTTTTTTAACAGAGGGAGATCTCCATATGAACGTTCAAACACGGTGTGTGAATACAACTGTAGCCAACACTGCACGGTCGAATACGGTGTGTGAATACAGCTGTAGCCTACACTGCACACTAGCGGCATCACCATTTATATACAGGGGTGCACCAAGGTAGTATAAACACACACACACGCGCACACACACACACGCACGCAGTCACAAATTGCACACACACACACACACACACACACACACACACACACACACACACACACAAACCTGCGCAGGTTCAGGTGCAGCGGCAGTGGCAGGAGACCAATGACATGGAGCTGGAGGCACTGCATCTGGGCATGAAACACACACACACACACACACACGCACACACACACCTGTGCAGGTTCAGGTGCAGCGGCAGCGGCAGGAGATGAATGACATGGAGCTGGAGGCACTGCATCTGGGCATGACGCAGCTGGCTACGGAATTGGAGGAGGCACTGATTACGCACAGTGGTCTGCAGGTTTGTGCTCAAAAGATGTTCGCTCACATACATTCAAATATATACACTCACATGCATACACACATGCACTCACACTCATGCACTCATGCACTCATGCACTCATGCACACACACACACACGCACACACATACACACACACACGCACACGCACACACACACACACTAACACGCATATACACAAACGTACAAAAGGCTGAACCTCTTGGTTTAATGGGCACATAGCAACATGCACACATAATTAAACAGATCAGCACTGGCCAAAAGCGACGGTGCAACTATGAACCAGAGCAATTTGGTTCAGGTTCGGTCAAAAGTTGGGGTTTGCAAACTTTCACGCTTTCTAACGATCCTTGAAACTGCCGTTTTTGAGCTATAAAATTTTGTCGAACTGTAAGCCATGTTTTCGAATTTTGGAGTCCAAAATTGCAGTCCAAAATGCAGGAAAAAGTTTTAGGTGGCCCTCAAACGTTCTGCTTGTATGTTTTTACTTATCAGTCATATTATATTATGTACATTCAAAAATTTACACTACACGCACATTATGGATAAGCATGACCGCAGAAACCAGCACAAATCTCCATTTTCGAGGTTGCACATCAAACTGCTCGGACAGTTCGTGGGTTCTAGAACTTTCACAGACTTTATCGAACCTTTGCTCTCCAAAAAAACGGACTGAACAACCCTGGGTGCAATTGATGCGCTCCACTCACAAGAGCATGTCACTCACAAGTGACAGTGAGCATGTCACTCACAAGTGACAGTGAGCATGTCACTCACAAGTGCATGTCACTCACAATTGACAGTGAGCATGTCACTCACATGTGACAGTGAGCATGTCACTCACAATTGACAGTGAGCATATCACTCGCAAGTGCATGTCACTCACAAGTGACAGTGAGCATGTCACTCACAAGAGCATGTCACTCACAAGTGACGGTGAGCATGTCACTCACAAGAGCACTGTCACTCACAAGTGACAGTGAGCATGTCACTCACAAGTGACGGTGAGCATGTCACTCACAAGTCATGTCAGCATGTCACTCACAAGTGCATTTCACTCACAGGTCATGTCTGTATGTTCCTCACAAGTGCATGTCACTCACAATTGACAGTGAGCTAGTATACGCAGGCTCGCACGTACACATATGTTTGTGCTCACACACCTTTGCAGAAAGATCTACAAGCTGCACGTGCCACCATTACACACGCAAATATACACAGGCTCGCACGTACACATACGTTTGTGCTAACACACCTTTGCAGAAAGACCTACAAGCTGCATGCGCCACCATTACATACGCAAATATACACAGGCTCGCACGTACACATACGTGTGTGCTCACACACCTTTGCAGAAAGACCTACAAGCTGCATGCGCCGCCATTACACACGCAGATATACACAGGCTCGCACGTACACATACGTGTGTGCTCACACACCTTTGCAGAAAGACCTACAAGCTGCATGCGCCACCATTACATACGCAAATATACACAAGCTCACACGTACACATACGTGTGTGCTCACACACCTTTGCAGAAAGACCTACAAGCTGCACGTGCGCCGCCATTACACACGCTAGTATACGCAGGCTCACACATAAACATATATTTGTGCTCACACACCTTTGCAGAAAGACCTACAAGCTGCACGTGCCACCATTGTGGCAGCAGACAAGGAGGTGTCTATTCTGCAGGGCCAACTTGCGCAGGCAGAGGTGCGTGGGCAAGGAAAGGAGTGTGTGCATGTGAGATTAGTGATGTGAAATTAGAGATTAGAGACAGAGGAAATGGCTAAGTCACGATGTCTGGCTTCCTGTGCTTTGATGATGTGTTTCAAGTTCCATTCTTTTAAAGCCATCCTACAAGGATCTGGCACTCTCAGAAGAAGATTCTCGGAAGATGCCGAGCTCATTCCAATCACCATGGCCACTCCTAAATGAATCTTTTCTTCGTTCTTTTTTACGATAAAAGAAAGATGCGCTCTGGACAACACCCTTGGGCTACCTTTGTTTTTGGAATGCCCCCAAAAGGTGCCCGGCTATATGAAGCTCACCGCAACTTATTTACAGGCAGGAGCGAAAGCTACCCGCCATAGCACGGTTACCAAGGTTGTGTTACTAAATTTCTCATTGCAGCACATTATTAAGCAAACACACTTACACACACACACTTACACACACACATTTTAGGTAGCACTACCCACTAAAGTACGGTTACAGGGGTTGTGATACTGGATTGCTCATCGCAGCACATTAATAAGCAAACACACACACTTACACACACACACTAACACATTTACACACACACACATACTAAATTGCTCATCACAGCACATTAATAAGCAAACACACACACTTACACACACACACATACACATACGCGCACACACTCACATACTCACACATAAACACTCACTCACACACACAAACAATTTAGATAAGGCTGCCTGCCAAAGCACAAGTTACAGGAGGTGCTTAACATCTTTTGTGTAGTACGACGAAAGTTGCAGGGTTGGCCAGAGCCGTGATTCTCAATGCTCTATGCAACATCCTTTCGAGATTCAAACACACAATCTCTCAATTAAAGCTCATACTTTACAAATTCCATATTTGTGACGTACACCTGGTATAGTTTTTGAAGTGTTGGCCAGAACCGTGTACGCACACCGTTCATATTTACCGCTAAAAGTCAGGCCAGCCATCTTTAAGAGAGTTCTTGCCCCAAAGCAGAAAAGTACATTTATGTAGGAACCTTAATTAGATATATCTTAATCCTAATTAGACATAAGCACCCCTGCACACTCAGTTTAGTAAAAGCACGATACGTATAGGCTGTGATCATGTACGCATGTAATTATATACGCATGTGATCATGTACGCATGTGATCATGTACGCATGCAATTATATACGCATGTGATCATGTACGCATGTGATCATGTACGCATGTAATTATATACGCATGTGATCATGTACGCATGTATGGTTTTGGTTAACCTCGAGTGTTTGTCGCTGCTTTCAAAGGCCTGAAACCAGAGCAACGCGTTTTGCATCACACACACACACACACACACACACACACACGCACGCACACAGGCCACTGCTGAAGCCGGCAACGCTGCCCTGGCACAGCTGTAGGACGTGCATCATTGCTTTTCTGATCCTGACATGTGCTTACACACACACACAAGCCACTGCTGAAGCCGGCAACGGTGCCCTGGCACAGCTGTAGGATGTGCATCATTGCTTTTCTGATCCTGACATGTGCTTACACACACAGGCCACTGCTGAAGCCGGCAACGCTGCCCTAGCACGGCTGTAAGACGTACATCATTGCTTTTCTGATCCTGACATGTGCTTACACACACACACACACGCACACACACACACACAGGCCACTGCTGAAGCCGGCAACGCTGCCCTGGCACAGCTGTAGGATGTGCATCATTGCTTTTCTGATCCTGACATGTGCTTACACACACAGGCCACTGCTGAAGCCGGCAACGCTGCCCTGGCACAGCTGCATGAGGTGCAGCAGCAGCTGCAGCAGCAGCAGGAGCTGCAGCAGGAGCTAGCTCGGCAGCAGCGCAGCCAGTGGCAGCAGGAGCAGCGCGTGCAAGAGGTAGGGTGCTGTGCGTAGAGTTGTGTGTGTAGTGCATGTGCGTAGAGCAGCGCGTGCAAGAGGTAGGGTGCTGTGCGTAGAGTTGTGTGTAGAGCGTAGAGCGTATAGTTGTGTGTAGAGCGTGTGCGTAGAGCAGCGCGTGCAAGAGGTGGGGTGCTGTGCGTAGAGTTGTGTGTGTAGAGCGTATAGCGTATAGTTGTGTGTGTAGAGCGTGTGCGTAGAGCAGCGCGTGCAAGAGGTAGGGTGCTGTGCGTAGAGTTGTGTGTATAGAGCGTATAGCGTATAGTTGTGTGTATAGAGCGTGTGCGTAGAGCGTGTGCGTAGAGCAGTGCGTGCAAGAGGTAGGGTGCTGTGCGTAGAGTTGTGTGTAGGGCTGGCCAGAATTGTATATAGATGTACCGTATGTTGGGTGATTTCCCTGCCAAAAATACTGTATACACCATATATATATATATATATATATATATATATATATATATGTATGAC